>OGJU01000009.1_pt1 | contig 259520 bp, 200 predicted proteins | sample 1572251 | NCBI WGS metagenome assembly OGJU01 (sample SAMEA2582144, study PRJEB24529) | metagenome | biome: Human gut stool | place: China | collected 2011
GAAATGCTTGTGGCATGGTAATTGAAAATTAAAAGTTGATAATAGAAAATTAATTGTTTGTTGATCAACATTACAAAGATAGGTTCCGCCGTAAGGGGCGGTGATGCCGGGTGATACCTTAGGGAATGAATAATGAATAATTAACAATGAATAATGGTAGCCAATGGCCGCCGGACTACGCTGCCCATCGTAAGCCCCTTTGGATAGGCATTGTAAGCCTCTTTGAATGGGCATTATAAGGAGCCTTGGATGGGCGTTCTAGTTGATAGTTGACAAGTGGCAGTTAATTCACCGCCGTGCGCAACTGTCACTTGTCACCTGTCAACTAATTTACGGTTCTCCGAGGTAGTGGATGATCAACCCCACCTGTCGTGGCGTGAATATACGTTGCTCGGGACGGTAGCCCGTCTCCCGCAGCTTGTCGTACAGCTCCGTGCATCGGATGATCCAGCGGCGTAGACGGTTACAGGCTTGATGGGAGGCCAGTTCCGGGAAATAGGATGCCGCCAATGCGGACTTTCTTAATGGTAAGGACATTTGATTTATTGTTTATGGATTATGAATCTGGGAAAATGAAACTTGCGAACTTGCAAACTTGCGGTCGGTTCCATACCTCACACACATACATGTACATTATAAAGGGGATTGGGGTGTCTGGCGTTGTTTGGCCGTGAATATATATTCACCCCGTGCGTTCTTTTGGATCACGCCCTTTTCGAGCATACGCCGTAAGTGAGAATCTAGGGTATCGGTACCCATGCCGATCCTCTTTGCCTCATGAAGCGCCTCTTGGCGGTTGAAGGCGAGGGGGAGGGCATCGAATAGCGCCTCTTGAGGAGTAGGTTCCCGTTGTTGCACGTCGGTAGCGGGCAGGATAGACAGGATATGGCAAGCGTGCCGGTAAAGAGGCTCGGTGAGGTTGAGCACGGCCTCGAAATCAGCCTCTGTCGCTGTCAGGTCCAGTTTCGGTACGATACCGTCTCGGACATTCTCTTCCGGTATGTCATCGGAAGGGGAGAGACCGGGGCATTTGAAAATGGAGAATTGAGAATTGAAAATTGTTTTGTGTGGCGGGAGGAGTTTTTCCGTGGCTCGTAGCAGGGCCACCACGCTTAGGATTCGGCAGATGTTGATGGCGATACGTGCCACGGTGCTTCTCATGGCTCCCCCATGCGTGAAACCCGCATGGCCGAAAAGTTGCGCGAAACGTTCGTTGAAACGGATCTTTTGCTCTTCGGACAGCTTGAGCTGAATGAGATTCACGGAAGCGCCGAGCCACTCGATGAACGTCTTCCACTGTTTGCCCCATCCGGTGAACCGGGAATCATAATCCTCATCGGACAGGTCGAACTGGTTTACCCATTCGGTGATGGAGGGCATATAGTAAAACATCTGGCGTGAGAACAATCCGTTCTCGGCCGAGGGAATGAGCGGTTTCACCTGTGCCGGTGTACCGCTTAACAAGACACTGAGAAAAGACTTCATACATTCCAGATACTCATGATTCATACGCCGGTTAAAGGCTAGCCGGTCATGATCGTAGCATTTGCGCAAGGTATCGCTCCAATGCCCGTAATCCGTGCCGATGGCGGTGCTGACGGTATCCGCCTCGGTCTCGCAGATCAGCCCCACGCCGTCCGCCTCGATGAGGTTCTCCAATACGCCCGTTCCGGAATTATCGCCGGCGATCAGGAACATCTTAGGCTTTGGCTCTTCCGGCTCAGGGGTTTTCGCCCGCTCCTTGCCTAGAGAACCCCAGCGTGCCTTCTCCAGCCGGTATTCCTTGCGTAGGGATTTGAATTCCTCCATCATTGCCTCGTGGATCGGTTCGGCTAGGTGGCGTACCCAAGTGAGCGCCCCCTTTCCCGAGGCGGGAGGCGCCACGATGAAGGTTTGCAGGCAGGGATAATGGTATTTACGTCCGTAGAGTATGCGCAAGTGCTTGTTGAGGGTAGCGCCTAGTACGGTGACGGCACCTAGCAGCAGGATATCCCGTTGCGCCGGGGAGTCACCGCAGTCGATGAGCTGGTTCAAGAAAGGGGGCCAATCATAGTTTCCGAAGACGGGCATATTAATGTACGCCTCATGTGCGCAGGTGTGTGTGAGAGGATGAGAGGGCTGCAAGTTTGCAAGTTCGCAAGTTTCGGGTTGTTTCCCGGCGTAGCTCCGGGCGGTACCGGCCAGTTGCTTGTCGAGTTTCACGCCAGCGGTCTCTGCCCAGTGATAGACAGACCCGATTCCGTTTCGCCCGTTACCCCCTTTGAGGGCGTGGTCGAAGAGTCTGTCCGCCTCGTCGGACACATACTTTTCCGAGATACGGCAGATGCGATGGAACAACGACCGTCCCGCCTCGCCGCAATCGTTGGCGATAGCGAAGGCCAGCGGCATATACTCTTGATAGGTGGGAGCGACGTTCGCCCCCTGTTTCTCGATAGCGGCCACGAGCCGCTCTAAATCTTGAATAGTGTTCATGGTAATATATAATTTTCAATTCTCAATTTTCAATTGCCACGATTTCTCAGCCTGGCTGAAGAGTCGTGGCAGAGGAAGCAAGCCCTTGACAGGTCGGCGTTTGAGGTATCGGCTTTCAGTCCGTATCTCCACTCAAGGTATTCCCAAGCCGATCGTCGTGCCTCGTCGAAGGCCCACTCGATCGTGGCGGTAACGGACAAACGATAAGGCACGAAGAGCTTTACGCCTGTGTTACTGGGGCTGATGAAGGCGAGGTCGGGGCGTAGCCGCTCATCGGCGAACAGCGTGTCTCGCCACGTACAAGCCTCCTTGGGCGAGGCGAGATGATCGATATCGATAACCAGTTCACCCGAGGGAAAAAGCAACCGGTCCTCCTTTCGGTAGGAGAATACCCCGGCGGGCGTGACATAGGGCAGCAGGCTTTGCTTCAACTGCCTGAACCGTTTCTCGTCGTCCAGTGCGACACGTGTGCGGTCCGTCCGTTCCCGTAGCCATTCATTGGTGCTGACGTAGGCATGCAATTGGATGATACTGACTACTCCGTTTGGCACTTGATTGGTAATCGGAGCGTTGTAAAAAGACATGATGGATTCTTCCATTGTGTTTGTTTTTAATAAGGTTTAAACAATGATGATCCAAGGCTTTCGCTTCGGATCGCAGGTAAAGATATAGCCTTTGAATTTGTGGGTGGCGCACTCATGGGTGCGCCAATTTAAGAGTATTATAACCTATTTTAATGTTTCTTCAAGGTTTTAGCGTTTCACCATGGAGAGATTTCCCCCTTGAGACGTAATGATCGAACCGCAAAGCTCGGATCTGAACCCTTGGATTCGTGTGGCGTCCTTCGAGGTATACCTCATCTTGGATCGTTGGGGTCTGTCCTCCGTGCGAGACGCTTCCGTGTTCTTGGGTATCAGCCGCCACACACTGTCGAAGTTGAGTCCAAGCCATCCGGATGGTAGTCTGCGGCTGGAATCACTAGACCGTGTCTACGCCACCTTCCTCCACTTGGTGTCCTTCCATTTCCCGGAGAAGGAGCGTGAGCCCGAGCGAAATGAACTCCGATCTTCCCGCAGCCGGATACTGGAACAGAGTTATCCGCTATCGGGGAGGGTGCGGGAGAGGGTGGAGAAAGAGAGGGGGGATTTGTGATTGATGGTTGATGGTTGATGGTTTGCCGGAAATGTGTTATATTTGTAGTATAAAATCATAAATCTTCACGGCTATGGAGCAACGACGATTATATCCTATAGGTATCCAGACATTCTCGAAATTACGGGAGGGTAATTATGTGTACGTGGACAAGACTGAGTTGGTGTACCGTATGACGCATGGAGCGTCGAGTTATATCTTCTTGAGCCGTCCTCGTCGCTTCGGTAAGTCCTTGCTGACCTCCACGCTCCGCAGCTATTTTGAGGGCCGGAAGGAGCTGTTCGAGGGCTTGGCTATCGAGAAATTGGAGAAGGAATGGACGAGTTATCCGGTGCTTCATTTCGATATGAGCCTCGGCAAGCACCTGGATCGGGAGGGCTTGGAACATTATTTGGGGCGTCGTTTGTCAGAGTGGGAGTCCGTTTATGGGCGTGATGAGAATGCGCTTATGGTGAATGACCGCTTGGAGAGTCTTATCAAACGTGCCTTCGAGCAGACCGGGCAAAAGGTGGTTGTCTTGATCGATGAGTACGACGCTCCTTTGCTGGATGTGGTGCATGAGGAGAAGAATCTGCCCGTGTTGCGCAACGTGATGCGCAATTTCTACAGCCCACTGAAGGCATGCGACCCCTACCTGCGTTTCGTCTTCCTGACCGGCATCACGAAATTTTCCCAGTTGAGTATCTTCAGCGAGCTGAATAATATCAAGAATATCAGTATGCTCCCCGAGTATGGATCGATCTGCGGTATCACGGAAGAGGAGATGCGAGAACAGATGGGTGAGGGCATCGACCGTTTGGCCGGCAACCTCGGCGTTACTCCGGAAGAGGCTTTGGAAGTCTTGAAACAGAATTACGACGGTTATCATTTCACGTGGCCGTCGCCCGATATATACAATCCGTTCGGTTTGTTGAACGCATTGGCCGATGGCCGGATCGACTCCTACTGGTTCGGTAGCGGTACGCCGACCTACTTGGTCGAGATGCTGCGTAAGTACCACGTGATCCCGCAAGAAATAGGTAATCGTAAATGTGTGGCGGCTGATTTTGACGCACCAACGGAACGGATGACGAGCATCACGCCATTACTTTATCAAAGCGGTTATATCACGATCAAGGGCTACTCGGCGTTTTCCGGTCTTTATAAGCTCGATATCCCGAATAAAGAGGTCCGGATCGGCTTGATGCGCAGCCTGTTGCCCAACTATGTGCAACGTCCTGCCGAGTTGAATACGATGGTGGCGGAAATGGCGGAGATGATCTACAACGGTGACATGGATGGTGCGTTGCGCTTGATGCGCACCTATCTCTCCACGATCCCCTATTGCGATAACACGCATTACGAAGGCCATTACCAGCAATTGCTCTATGTCATTTTCACGCTGATCGGTAATTATGTCGATGTGGAGGTCCGTACGCCGCAAGGCCGTGTGGACATGGTGCTCCGCACACCTTCCACGCTTTACGTGATCGAGCTGAAATTGGACCAAAGCGCCGAGGCTGCCATGGAGCAAATCAATTTGAAGGATTACCCCGAACGTTTCGCACTTTACGGCCTGCCAGTGGTGAAGGTGGGGATTAATTTCAGTACGGAGAAGAGGACGATCGAGGGGTGGAAGATCAATTGAAAACGCTAAAGGTGGATCACGTTATATGAAAGAGCCGCAGCTATAAAACGATAATAGGAATAACCGATAAAATTTGAATATCTAAATATAGGTAGGTTCCAAATGGAACTCACTCTTATATTTGTATACCTACAGATTCACTTTACAAATCATGTCTTTACGAGAGAAACTGAGTAGGAATAAGACCGTACTGGCTAATTTTTCCTACTTGAGCATATTGCAAGTTTTTACGATCTTATTCCCATTATTGACCTATCCTTATTTATTACGGATCATAGGTTTGGATTTGTATGGAGTGATCGTATTCGCTCAAACGATTATAGCTTATGTATCATTGGTTATAAACTTTGGATTTAATATGTCCGGAGCGAAGAATGTAGCGGTTTATAAAGGGAATAAGGAGAGGCTATCTCAGATTGTATCATCCACTTATTTGTGTAAGTTTATCCTTTGGTTGATTTGTTTGATCGTATATTTTTCGGTTATAAGTATAGTCCCGTTTTTTAAGGATCATTATTGGGTCTATGCCCTTACTTTTTTATTGACATTTAATGAGCTTTTGTTACCTATTTGGTTCTTCCAAGGAATTGAGAAGATGAAATATATTGCGATCGTAAACTTGTCGGCCCGTTTGCTGTTCGTGGTCGCTATATTCTTGTTTATCCATAATCAGGAGGATTATTTGTTGGTGCCGCTCTTGAATGGTATTGGCACTATATTGGCAGGTAGCCTATCTTTATATATCGTATTAGGAAAAGAGAAGATAAGGTTGTCAATAATATCAATAAGAGATTTGAAATTAGCTTATAAGGAGAGTCTTCCATTGTTTGTTTCGGGTTTATCTACTCAAATCTACGTGAATATAAACAAATTAGTGATAGGTTCTATTCTTGGTATGTCAGAAGTATCTATCTATGATATGGCTGATAAGGTGATACAATGTTTGAAGCTCCCTATTTCAATGATGGCACAAGCAGTTTTCCCAAGGATAGCTCGTGAACGTAATATTAGATTTGTTAATCGTGTGATGTTTTTGGTCGCAGGAGCTGTGCTTTTGGCATATATATGTGTGTGTCTTTGTAGTGATTGGATTGTGTATCTTTTTATCGGGCAATATATGGAGGAGACTTCTGTTATTATACGATTACTGGGTATTTCTGTGATCTTAGTTTCCTTCAATAGTTTTATGGGAGGAAATCGCCTCGTTCCGTTTGGATATTCGGCTATTTATATGCGTGTGATGGTGAATAATTGCTTATTTTTTATGACAGGAATCACTTTGCTTTTACTTACACAACACGTAAATCTTTATACGATGACGGTGATGGTCGTTTCGGTAGAGTTTTTTTGCTTTGTAACGCTGATTTATAGGAATTGGTGCTTAGAGCTGTTGGGATTCAAAAAGAGAATATAAATGCTACTGTTTTTTATTAATTTAATTTTTTAATGTAATGATAAATTACTCAATAATTATTCCACATAAAAATATTCCTAATTTACTTCAACGTTGCTTGGATTCGATTCCCAATAGAGAGGATGTACAGATTATTGTAGTAGATGATAATAGTGATCCTAATATTGTAGATTTTGATAAGTTTCCTGGTTTAAATAGATCTAATGTTGAAGTTATTTTTACAAAAGAAGGAAAAGGTGCAGGATATGCCCGAAATACAGGTATAAAATATGTAAAAGGTAAATGGTTGCTATTCTCTGATGCAGATGATTATTTTTCTGAAAATGTAAATAGATTATTTGATGATTATGAGAATTCTGTAATGGACGTAATTTACATTCCATATAAAACGATAGATTTAATAACAGGAGAAGATTTAGAAGATGGGTTGTGTGTTACTAATCTAGAAGAAGACCTTTATAAGAAAAGAAGTGATACTTTAAGATATAGGTGCTATTCGCCATGGGCAAAAATGGTAAAAGTTAGTATGATAGAAAGGTATAGTATTAAATTTGAGGAAGTTGTCGCTTCAAATGATGTTTGGTTTAGTGTTAATGTTGGCTATGTAGCAAAAGAAATTGATATCTGCAACTATATTGTATATATAAGAAATGTAAGATATGGATCTCTTCAGTATTCTCTAAATAAGGAATATCTTTTATCAAGAATAAAGGTTGGATATAAAGTGAATGATTTTCTTTATGATATAAATAAAATAGAATATTATAATTATACATTATGGTTTGTTTTAGCTCTTATAAAGATCGATCTATTGTTATTTTTTAAGCAAATGATTATTTATATATATAAAACACATATTAATGTTCAATTAAGAAGTATATATCGATTCTTTAAAGAAGTTGTTTATAGGATAATACAATAAATATTTGTATGTATAAAATTATCTAAATATGAAAATAGTAATTGTTGGATCGAAATCGTTTGATTCTTTGGAATATAACTTGAATGAAACATTCAATCAACAGGGGCATTCGTGTTCGATTGTGGATATTTACTCTTCTTCTGTTAGTACTAATAAGTGGTTACGTACATTTGATACATTAGCCAGAAGATACTCGGAAACTTATGATCGGAGTGTGTTTAATAGGGTACTTGATAGTGTTCTTCGTCGTGATCCGGATCTGGTGATAGGGGTTTATCGGTTTATCCATCCGGAATTAGTACGTATAATAAAGCTTAATAGAATCCATATTATCCATATAAATCCAGATCAACTAACAACTCTTGAACGTCTGCAATTATTTGTAGAACCTTATGACCTCTATTTTACTAAAGATCCTTATATGATGAGATTCATGCGGGATAACATGAAGTTGAATGTTAGGTTGTATAATGAGGCATTTAATACACGTATCCATAAACGGCCTAAGCGAGATAAATTGACATGCGAACAGGAAGAGAATATAGATGTACTGGCGTTTGGTAATATGTACCCATATCGGACTAGAATGCTTTCTATCTTGAAAAAACGAGGAGTACACTTGGCTTTGTACGGTAAAAAAGGAGCCTATTTCTCTTCAGAGCTAGATGATTGTTTCCAAGGGAAATATATAGTAGGAGAGGAAAAAGCTCGTATATTATATGGAGCTAAGATCGTATTTAATAATTTGCATTATGCGGAAATTGAATCTGTGAATAATAAGTTCTTTGAGATTAATGGATCCGGTGCTTTCCAGCTGTGTGATTATCGTCCGATATTGAAAGATCTTCTACCGATAGATCCGGAGCTCGTATCATTTCGGACAATTGACGATGCGGTGGAAAAGATAAACTATTACCTAGATCACTCACAAGATAGATATGACTTGTCAAACTTAATATACAATCATTTTGTGGAACATTATAGTTATGATAGTTTGGTTGAATATGTATTGAATGAGGCAGCTAAAATTTGACAAGTATGGCTGTCTATATATTTATGGTACTGTTCCTTTATAGTTGCTCTTGGCTCGATTTTAAGGCAAATCGTAAGATTGGATATATTTTATTTACATTCATTTTTTTCCTGTTTGTATTACATGATGGCCTTCGGTGGGAGACGGGAACGGATTGGGGAAACTATTATCGGTTCTTTTTAAATTGCTTATGGGATGAATGGGAACAGTTCGAGCCGGGATATGTTTTGTTTAATCAGCTGATAAGGGGACTTACGATAGATTATAACGTATTCTTGCTTTGTGAAGCGGTGATCGTGTGGGGATTAATCTTTCCCACTATAAGGAAATATTCGCCAGATCCCTTACTTACTCTTTTTTGTCTTTATTGCACATTATTGCCCGTATTAGGGATGAATCGTCAATTGATCTCATTGGCTATCAGTATTTATAGTATTCGGTTTATATTGAACCGTCAATGGATTTTTTTTTATTTGTCTATATTATTGGCTTGCCCGTTTCATTTGTCTATATTGATATTTGCTGTCGCTTATTTTTTGAACAGCAAGTTGAAGACTAAATATTATGTTCTTTTACTGGTTGTTTGTATCGGACTATCTGTCTTTGATGTAATAGATAAATATTTTGGGGAGATAGTACCATATGTATCAGGGGATGATACACGATTGATGGGCTATACTGAAATAGAATCTACAGGCGTAAATGCTTCTTTTTTAGGAATAGCACGGAAATCACTTTGGTTGTTTCTTGCGTATCCTCTATTGAAGAAAGAACGAGAAGGGTTATTGTTGCTTTCCTTTAACCTTTACTTTTTATCTTTGCTTATTTATACAATATTCAATGGAACTGATTTTCAGATAATCGTGTCAAGAGGTACTAACTACTTCACAATATATGAGGTATTCATTGTCTCTTATGTGGTTTATGGTTATAAAGGTAAAGGTGTAAAAATAATAATGCTAATAATGATCTTTGTTTATTTTATTGGTATGCTTTATAAAGGTATTGATTATTACTCAGTCGGTCGCTATAATCCATTTATTCCCTATCAATTTTGTTTTTAATGAAAGATGTATTTTTTGTTTATAGAAAATCCGGTTTAAATTATAGTATAGAACATGTGTTCAATACTGTGGAAAGCGGATTGCGTAAGGAGAATGTCCTTGTTAAGAATATTTTCTTACCCTATGCGAGAGTTTGTGTTAGTAATTTATTGCGTAACATTCTTTATGTAAAAAGATTATGTAATAGCATTACTCATTTGACGGGAGATACGCATTATGCGATCCTTTTATGTAAGGGAAAGGTCGTATTAACCATTCATGATACGAGATTTCTTGATTTTGAACATGGGCTGAAAAAAATGATCTTTAAATGGCTTTGGTTTTATCTTCCCATGAGAAAGGCTTCGTACGTGACTTGCATATCAAATGAGGTGAGAGAGAAGCTTATTTCGTATTTTCCTCGTTTTAAAGATAAGATACATATCATATATAATCCATTAGATACAAATTATAACTATAAATTTAAACTATTTAATGAGGGTTGTCCGATTATTCTACATATAGGAACTGCTGAAAATAAAAATCTAGAACGATTGATACCTGCATTAAAAGGAATTAATTGTGAATTGCATATTGTGGGAAAATATAGAAAAGATATAGAGGATATGCTTCGTTTTTATTCTATTAGATATGTCTATAAGTGTGATTTGTCTAATCAAGAAATATTAGATGAATATATGAATTGTGACATAGTTTCTTTTCCTTCATTATATGAGGGCTTTGGAATGCCTATTATAGAAGGGCAAGCAGTCGGGAGAGTGGTGTTCACTTCCGATTTGGAACCTATGAAAGAAATAGCAGGTGATGCTGCTTTGTTGGTGGATCCATATAGTATAGAGAGTATAAGGAATGGAGTCATGAAACTTATTAAAAATCATCATTATCGTGATGATCTCATCAAGAGAGGACTTGAAAATATTGAGCGATTTAAATTACCTGTTATCGTGAAGTGCTATATGGATTTGTATGCTAAACTAGAAAGAGAAAATTAAAAATGAGAATCCTTCATGTTATCCCTCAATTGTGGCGGGGAAATGGTGCCGCAAAGATCGTAAAAGATTTAGTAGATTATCAAATTACTCATGGTAACTTAGTGACGGTTGTTTCTTTGTCTATAATGTCTCCTTCTTACGAAAAGGATTTAAAGAAGTTGGGATGTGAGGTTATTTATTTAGAGAATAGAAGGTACTCTTTATATAATCCTAAATTCTTTTTTCAATTAAGAAAGATAATTAAAGAGTTTGATATTGTTCATGTGCATCTGTTTCCCGCTCTTTATTGGGTGGCATTAGCAAAGTATTTCTCTTCAGCTTCTTGTAAATTGGTATTGACAGAACATAGTACGTTTAACAATAGGCAGTCTTTTAAGATATTGAAGCCTATAGAGAGATTTATTTATTCTAAATATGATGCAATTGTTGCTATTTCAGAGGGAGTTTCTCTATTTTTTAAATCGTATCTAGGGAATAAGTATCAGTTTTTTGTGATTAACAATGGTGTTAATGTAAAAAATATTCGGCAATGTGAGATTATTGGCCGAGAACAATTGAATCTTTCCTCTCAAGCAAAATTGATAGTCCAAATAGGTCGGTTTTATCCACAAAAAGATCAAAAGACTCTTATAAAGGCTTTAGCTCTTTTACCAGATGATTTTTATGTTCTGTTTGTCGGAGATGGCCCCTTGTTAGATGAGTATCAAAAACTTGCTCAATATTACAATCTATCGAAACGAATTTTATTTTTGAGTGTAAGGGAGGATGCTATTTCTATCTTGAAGGCATCAGATATTGTTGTTATGTCATCCAATTTTGAAGGTTTTGGTTTAGCGGCAGTAGAAGGTATGGCTGCGGGAAAACCTGTTATCGCTTCGGATGTGGAAGGTCTGTCGAATATAGTAGAAGGTGCAGGACTTCTTTTTGAGCCTCATAATGAGAAAGATTTAGCGGCTAAAATAAGGCTGTTGATGGAAGATCAATTATTCTATAAAAGTGTTTCTGAAAAATGTAAACAACGGAGTGAAAAATATGATGTATCCGTTATGGGGAATCGTTACAATCAATTGTATCAATCCTTGTGTAGATGAATATTAATTCGTAATGAATATGAACGTATATGTAAATGAACAATTTCCTTATCTTGATTTCATGGATATCCGTCCGGGAGATCGGGTGGTATTGAAGCCAAATTTGGTGAAAGAGGGAAAAGAAACGGATAAAAATGAATGGAAATGTGTTGTTACATCTCCGGAGTTGATTCGGTATGTAGCGAATTATGTATGTGAGAAATTAGGAGGAAAGGGAGAAGTCTATATTTGTGACGCTCCTCAAACCGATTCCTCTTTTGAGCAGATTGATAAAAAAATAGGCTTAACAAAAATAGCTTCGGATTGTACCTCTAAGTATGGAGTGCCGGTACGAATAATTGATTTGCGGAATGAAGAGTGGACAAGTGAGAAAGGGATTATCACGCATAAAAAGAAATTGGCCGGTGACCCAAATGGAACAGTTCTTTTTAATTTAGAAAAGAACAGTTTGTTTTATGGGCATAAGGGAGAAGGTAATTATTTTGGAGCAGACTCCAATTATGAGGAGTTGAATAAACATCATCAGGGAACAATACAAGAGTATTTACTTTGCGCTACTCCTATTATGGCAGATGTGGTGATTTCTTTGCCGAAGATGAAAACACATAAAAAAACAGGTGTTACTTTAAGCATTAAGAATTTTGTGGGGATAACGGCTGATAAGAATTATTTGCCCCATCACACATGGGGATCTCCTAAACATGGAGGTGATGATTATCCTGATACATCATTTAAACGACAGTTCGAGACATGGGGATCCAAGTTCGTAAAAAGGATAATAATCAATATTCCATTTATAGGAATTAAGATGGCTCAAATACTTCGTGCAGAGGGGGAGAAGGTATTTGGCGCTACGCACAATACAATCCGGAGTGGGAACTGGTATGGGAATGATACCACTTGGCGAATGACGCTGGATTTGAATCGTTGTCTGATATATGGGAATCCGGATGGTACGTTTCGGAAAACAAAAAAACGTTATTATTCAGTTATAGATGGTGTTATTGCCATGGAAGGAGCTGGTCCGATGCAAGGAGATCCAAAGGAATGTGGTGTCTATATATCGGGAGAGGATCCCGCTAGTGTAGATACTGTGGCTACGACATTGATGGGTTTTGACTGGAGAAAATTACCTGTGGTATATGAGGCTTTCTCAAAGCATGAAATGCCTATATCTGAAATTGACCCACAAACTATAAATATAGTTAGTGATATTAAAGATTGGAGGGGTAGCTTGGATGAACTGAGAGAGAAGGAGCATTTTGATTTTGTTCCTTATTTTGGCTGGAAGGGGTATATCGAGTTACCTAATTATCAAAAGACAAATGACAAATGAACACTATATCTATTTACTCTTCCCTCCCTTATTGGCTTCAAAATATCGCAGTCTCTCTTCACGGCTACAAACTAAAGAGACAGCGTTTCAACGATGACTTTTATAAGATCTTGGATTTCTTGAACTCAACCCAGGGTTGGTCAAAAGAACAGATTCGTTCTTACAAAGAAGAACATATTTTTAAGATATTGGAACAGGCCTATAATCACTGTCCTTATTATCGAAAGAAATATGCTAATGCTGGTTTATCTCCTTCTGATTTTAAACAATTAGGAGACTTGCAAAAGTTCCCGATTCTGACGAAAGAGGAAATTCGAGAGAATTGGCTTGGCTTGGTTGCCAATAATATTCCTCAAAAAGATCTTATTCTATTTAATACTAGTGGCTCAACGGGAAAAGCGTTGGACTTCTATTGGACTAAATATAGTGCAGCCTATTATTGGGCGGTAGACCAAAGATATAAAAATAGATTTGGCTTTGATCTCGGAAAAGCTTGTATAAATTTCTCCGGTCGTCCTATTGTTCCTATTTCAACTTCGAGACCTCCCTTTTGGAGATATGATAGAGCCTTGAACCGTTATTTCATAAATATGCATCAGTTGAATGAACAGAAGATTCGGGATATCGTAAATTGGATTAATCTGAAACGTATAGAGATGTTCATAGGCTATCCATCTATTATGACCACATTTGCGAATGAGTTGATGAATGTGGGTATGGCTTTGGATTTTCCTCCTAAACACATATTCACGGGTGCCGAGAAGTTATACGAGAATCAGAAAAACATCTTACAGGCTGTTTTTAAAGGTGTCCAAATCCATGAGTTGTATAGTTTTTCTGAGCAAGCCGCTATCGCTACCCATTGTACCCACTCGGTTTATCACGAGGATTTCGAGATTGGTCATATGGAATTGGATCTGGCTGTTCCCGTAGAGAATGGGGTGCAGGGTGAGATTTTGGCTACCGGGTTCGCTAATCTTGGTATGCCTTTTATCCGTTATCAAAACGGGGATACGGCAGTGTTCTCCGACCGGGAATGTGGATGTGGATTACATAGCCAAATTATAGAAGATATTGTTGGTCGGAATGAAGACTATATAGTTACACCAGAGGGGCTTCATATTCAACGTTTGGACTATATATTCAAGGATACATCGGAGATAAAGGAGTGCCAAGTAGCTCAAAAAGTATCGGGGGAGATGATTTTACGTATTGTGAGAAGGAATTCCTATAGTGTGGCTACGGAGAAGAAATTGTTGGTAAATATATCTCAATGGATAAGCCCTACCATAAAGGTAAAATTTGAGTATGTGGATGAGATTCCCCGTACAAAAGCAGGGAAGTTTAAGGCAGTTGTCTCTGAATTGAAAAAATAATCATGTTGATTTATGAATAAACTAGAATCTACCATCTATAACCTCGTCCGTAAAAATCCAGCCTTAAAGCAGTTCGTGCGGAATATGTATCAAGGCATATTTGATTTGCTGCCAAGGAAGAAGGAGTATTTCGCCTCTCCCTATCAATACCGGGAAGGCTTCTTTTTTGGATTTCACGATGTCACGCCTTTTTCTTTTGATGAGACCAAGCTATTGGCGAATCAAAATAGGTTGGATTTACGTATGCCTTTACCGTCTGATGGACAGGATGTCGGATATTTTGATTTGGAACAAGGCACTATAAAAGACTTTCATAGAGTGGATACTTCTTACGCATGGAATTATCATAAAGGATGCAGGCTGCAATGGTTGGATAAGAACCGGATGATTTATAATACGGCGATAGCGAATCGGCTTGTGTCTAAGATTCATGATTTATCGACAGGGGAATACCAAGTAATAGACTGCTCGATTGATGCGGTCTATCAAGATGAGCAAAGATCTTTGGCCTCTTCTTTTAGTTATGAGCGCTTGGAACGTTGTATGCCCGGGTATGGTTATCCTTATCGGGATGGAGGGAAATTGGATGATCCGGCACCTAAAGATAGCGGTTTGTTCTTGGTGGATTTAAAGGAGAATACTTCAGAGTTGCTTATCTCTTTGTCTGAGTTGGCACAGATGGAAGATGAATCCTATAGGCAGGGGTATATGCATTTTGTAACCCATTCGGAGTTCTCGAAAGACGGTCGGTATCTTTCTTTCTTATACCGGAAAATACCAATCGATGGGGATTATATGAGGCGGCATACCAAGATCATGGTTTATGATTTGCGTGATCGGCGACTTATTACCTTACCTACTCAAGAGTCCGGTTCTCATTATGTATGGAATAACAGGAATCAATTGATAGCGTCTTGCATTATAAATGGTAACAGTTGTCATGTATTGTATGACATGAAAGATGTAGATCATTATCAAATAATAGTAGGGGATGTGTTGAATTCGGATGGTCATCAGTCCTTTATCTCGGATACGTCTTTTGTGGCGGATACTTATCCGGATAAATATAGGATGGCAAAAATCTATAAGGCTGATATCAATACTCAAAGTGCGGATTTGTTGCTAAGTATCTATTCTCCCAAAGAGTTTCAAACGAAAGATTTTAAATGCCATATAGCTTGCGATTTACATCCCAGAGTATCCCCTTCTGGAAAGTACCTATGCTTTGATTCGCCTCGTACAGGAAAACGGGGGTTGTATATAATGCCATTGTCGGTACCGGCTATGTAGGCAAGGTGTCTTATACGATAAAAATCAAGAAGAATATTTGTGGCCTAGCTAAAAGTAAGTATATTTGTGGTGGTAACTATCGTGCGATGGCTGTAAATCAATATGATCGATCGTATGATAATATGTTTATTTTGTACAACAATGAGGAAGGACGATATATTATATTCTCTTAGGGCTTTGATAAAGCAAGTGATGCCAGCTGGAACAAAGGTTTTTTTGTTTGGTTCGCAAGCCCGTGGAGATGTCCATGATGAATCGGATTGGGATATTCTAATATTGTTGGACAAGGAAAAGATAACCTCTGCGGATTTTGATACCTATGCCTATCCTTTAATCGATCTAGGATGGCAATTTGGCGAATATTTTAGCACTAAGTTATATACCTTTACTGAATGGATGAAACGTAAAGGTACTCCTTTTTTCAAGAATGTGGAATTAGATGGTATAGAACTATGAATCTAACAGATGAAGAACGGGAAGCCCTTGTTATAGCAAGAAAGGCTAGAGCTTTTGATACTTGGGAGGAAACCAAAGGGATCGTAGAGTGTGGTTATTGGCATGCGGCCGCTAATAGAATGTATTATGCTTGTTATTATATGACCACGGCACTGTTAATTAAAAATGGCTTTCAGGCTTCTACGCATTCAGGAGTGATTCGTTTATTAGGTCTTCATTTTGTAAGTACAGGAATAATCAGTAAAGACTTGGGACGTTTTTATAGTAAACTATTTGAGTTGAGACAAAGTGGGGATTATGATGATTGGATTGTGATCGATGCCAATGAGATTCTTCCCTTGATGGATTCTGTTGATAATTATTTGAATACCTTGCTTTCGTTGATAGAGGGAAAAGCATGAGGCTATCCTTGTCTTCTTTGCCGTAAATAGTTTAAAAAATTGAATATCGCATATCATTTGGCTTGGTATGCGTAATATACGTATACCAAAACTTGACTTCTCTATAGATTTCCTGAAATATATAATCTTATAACTTATGAATATCGCAATTATCGGCACCGGCTACGTAGGCCTGGTGTCCGGGACTTGTTTTGCCGAGATGGGGGTTGATGTCACTTGCGTGGATGTCAACCGGGAGAAAATAAATGGCTTGTTGGAGGGGAATATCCCGATTTATGAACCGGGGTTGGAAGAGATGGTATTGCGTAATTCCAAGGAAGGCAGACTTCATTTTACGACGGATCTGGCCTCTTGTCTGGATAACGTGGATATCGTTTTTAGCGCCGTGGGTACGCCACCGGACGAGGATGGTAGCGCCGACCTGCGTTATGTGTTGGAGGTGGCTCGTACGTTTGGCCAACATATTAAGAAATATACGGTATTGGTAACCAAGAGTACGGTTCCCGTGGGTACGGCACGGAAGGTAAAGGCTACGATTCAAGAGGAGTTGAGTAAACGTGGGATGGATATCCCCTTTGATGTGGCCTCGAATCCGGAGTTCTTGAAGGAGGGTGCGGCCATCAAGGATTTTATGAGTCCGGACCGGGTAGTGGTCGGTGTGGAGTCGGAGAGGGCGAAGGAGATGATGAGCAAGCTCTATCGTCCGTTTCTCCTGAATAATTTCCGGGTGATCTTTACGGATATTCCCTCGGCGGAGATGATTAAGTACGCGGCTAATTCCATGTTGGCTACTCGTATCTCGTTCATGAATGATATAGCGAATCTTTGCGAGTTGGTTGGCGCTGACGTGAATATGGTCCGGAAGGGGATCGGTTCGGATAGCCGGATCGGTAATAAATTCTTGTATCCGGGCTGTGGTTATGGAGGCAGTTGTTTCCCTAAAGACGTGAAGGCTCTTATCAAGACGGCGGAAAAGAATGGTTATCCGATGGGAGTGCTAAAGGCCGTGGAGGAGGTGAATGAACGTCAGAAGACGATCCTTTATACGAAGCTTAGAAAACATTTTGACTCTTTGGAGGGGAGAACGATCGCTCTCTGGGGCTTGTCTTTCAAGCCGGAGACGGATGATATGCGTGAGGCTACCTCTGTGGTGATGATTGATCTTTTACGGAAAGCGGGTGCCGTGGTCAAGGTGTTTGATCCTGTGGCGATAGGCGAGTGCAAACGTAGAGTTGCTGATCGGGTTGTTTACGCGAAGGATATGTATGAGGCGGTAATCGATGCAGACGCATTGTTGTTGTTGACCGAGTGGAAACAGTTTCGCTTGCCAAGTTGGGCCGTGATCAAGAAAGTAATGAGGCAACCTTTGCTGCTGGATGGTCGCAATATCTATGACGCGAAGGAATTGGGTGAGCTAGGCTTTACCTATGAATGCATCGGAAAATAGTTATGGATAATTTCGGTTTGGTCTCCATTATTACTCCTTCTTATAATTCTTCGTCTTTTATAGCGGGAACCATTGAGTCGATTCTTTCGCAGACTTATCTTAATTGGGAACTGTTGATTACCGACGATTGCTCTACGGATCGTTCTGTTGAGATCATAGAGCGGTATATTCAAAAGGATTCCCGTATTAAGTTGTTCCGGTTAGAAAAGAATTGTGGGGCGGGTGTTTGTAGGAATCGCTCTATCTCGGAGGCCAAAGGACGGTTTATCGCTTTTTGCGATAGTGATGATCGATGGTGCCCGGAAAAGCTGGAGAAACAGTTGGCTTTTATGCGAGAGAAGGATTGTGCCTTATCTTATACCTCGTATATGACTTGCGACGAGAGTGGCAAGATTTCCAGCATTGTTATCGGAAAAAGAAGGGAGACCTATTTCTCTATGCGGTGTGATGATGGGATTGGCTGCTTGACCGCTGTCTATGATACGGAGAAAGTGGGAAAGGTCTTTATGCCGGAATTACGTAAACGGCAAGATTGGGGGTTATGGCTTACCATACTTAGGCGTTGTGAGGTCGCTTACGGCTTGAAAGAGCCATTGGCGATTTACCGAATTCACTCAAGTTCTATCTCTCGGAATAAATGGTCTCTCATAAAGTATAATTTACGTGTTTATAGAACGGTTCTCGGATATTCCCCGATGGCTTCGTATCTGTATTTCTTTATTCTGTTTTTACCTTCTTATTTTTCTAAGAAAGTATTCTTGAGGTTAGTAAATAGATAATTTGGAAACAGCTTTATTCGATATAACACGGCCTTGTCATGACTGACTTGTGCCGTGTTTTTTTATTTATTTACTTGATCATTGCAATGATATTCTTCCCAAGTATGATCCCAAGGAAGACCGCTATCAAACCAAGGATATTACTGGCAAGTACATTGAGTAGTGCCATCTTGTATTCTCCGGTACGCATAAGTACCATCGTGTCGAGAGCGAAAGAAGAGAAAGTCGTGAAACCACCGAAAAGACCAGTGAATAGGAAAGCTCTTGTATTGATAGAAAAATTATAGGCTTCCGCTATACTCCAGCAGAAGCCGATTAAAAAGGAGCCAATCACATTGACCGACAAGATACCAAAAGGAAAGGAGTAAAGCATCGATCGTTGCACCCACGTGGAAACTCCGAACCGTAGCGCAGATCCGATAGCTCCTCCTATTATTAAAAGAAAAACCTTTATCATAATTAACCTAGTGTGTTTCCCCCGGGCTAGGTTAAGGCCCGGGGAGATGGTAAATGATTTAGGTTTTCAATTTAATTGGCCGACTCAAACTGTCTCAAGAAACGAACATCGTTTTCCGAGAACATGCGTAAGTCTTTTACTTGGTATTTCAAATTGGTAATACGCTCGATACCCATTCCCAATGCGTAGCCTGAATAAATTTTGCTATCGATACCGCAGTTCTCAAGCACGTTCGGGTCTACCATACCGCAACCGAGGATCTCTACCCAACCGGTTCCTTTACAGAAGGGGCAACCCTTACCTCCACAAATGTTGCAGGAGATGTCCATCTCGGCGGATGGCTCCGTGAACGGGAAGTAAGAAGGACGCAAGCGAATTTTTGTATCCGGACTGAACATTTCCTTGGCGAAGAACAACAAGGCTTGTTTCAAGTCGGCGAATGAGACGTTCTTATCTACATATAACGCTTCTACTTGATGGAAGAAACAGTGAGCACGATAGGAGATAGCCTCATTACGATATACACGTCCCGGACAGATGATACGGATAGGCGGTTCTTGCTTTTCCATTACTCGGGTCTGTACGGAAGAAGTATGTGTGCGAAGCAATACATCCGGGTTATGCTGGATAAAGAACGTATCTTGCATATCGCGGGCAGGATGGTCCTCGGCGAAATTCAAGGAAGAGAAGACATGCCAATCGTCCTCGATTTCCGGTCCCTCAGCGATGCTGAATCCTAACCGTCCGAATATATCGCAAATTTCTTTCTTTACAAGTGATAGAGGATGACGAGTGCCTAGTTCGATCGGGTAAGCCGTACGAGTCAAATCGATATCATCGTTTGCGGTCTGTACATTCTCAAAGCTTTCTTTTAATTCGTTGATCTTGCTCTGGGTTGTTTCCTTTAGTTCGTTCAAGTATTTACCAACCTCACGTTTTTGATCAGCCGCTACATTACGGAAATCATTCATCAACGCCGATATCTCGCCTTTTTTGCTGAGATACTTTATACGTAAAGCTTCTAGTTCCTCGGCATTTGCCGCTTTCATATTCTCTACTTCTTGAAGCAGAGCCTTAATTTTATCGAGCATTTCTAATCACACTTTGTATTTGTCATGCAAAAGTACGCCTTTCTTTTGAAACCGCAAGGGATTCGTAAGGTTTTTTAGTTAAATGTAAGCGCAGACACTTAGGTGTCTTGTTTTATATATTAAAGTATTTATATATCTTCGCAGCATAATCAAACTATAAATTAATTAATGGAAATAGTCATTATTATTGGCCTTATCTTACTGAATGGAATTCTTGCGATGTCGGAAATCGCCTTGGTCTCAGCCCGGAAGGCTAGGTTGGAAACCGAAGCGAAACGTGGTAATAAATCTGCGGGCACTGCTTTGAAGCTGGCAAATGAGCCGGATAAGTTTCTCTCAACCATCCAGATCGGAATTACCTTGATCGGTATCTTGACCGGTTTGTACTCTGGCGAGGCGTTAGCTCATAATTTCGCTGTTATAATAGCGCAAATACCGGCCCTAGAACCGTATGCGTTGGGGATCGCTAAAACGACGATCGTTATTATCGTGACGTATCTTACACTTATATTCGGAGAGTTGGTACCGAAGCGGATCGGCATGGGGTGTGCCGAGAAGGTCTCTATGTTAGTTGCTAAACCCATGAATTTTCTTTCCTTGATATCCTCTCCTTTTGTTTGGCTACTTTCAAAGAGTACGGCGTTGGCTGTGAAGATGACGGGCGTGGATACGAAAGAGGAAAATAGGGTAACAGAGGAAGAAATCAAGGCGATCGTGAAAGAGGGCTTTGACGGTGGCGAGGTGCAAGAGGTAGAGCAGGACATCGTAGAGCGGGTCTTTAATCTGGGAGACCGTAACGTGGGTTCTATCATGACGCATCGTAGCGAGCTGGTTTGGCTGGATGTGACGGATAGTACGGAGAAGATTCGGGAGAAAGTGGAGGAGAACTTATTTAATATATATCCCGTGGCCTCGGAGAAGTTCGATAATATAGTAGGGGTCGTTTATCTGAAAGATTTGTTCGGAAGGATCGATCAACCGGATTTCTCGATCAACCAAGTACTCCGCCCGGCACAGTTCGTTCCCGAGAACCAGAGCGTATATAACGCCTTGGAATCTTTCAAGCAGACACACGTGAAATATGGACTCGTTACGGATGAGTTCGGAGGTATCCAAGGTATCGTAACCTTGAAGGATATTATGGAAGGCTTAATCGGACAAGTACCGGAAGTCGGAGAGGAGTCCGAGATCATACAACGTGAGGATGGTACTTGGTTGGTGGACGGCCAATATTCTTTCTATGATTTCTTGGAATATTTCGACATGGAGGATTTGTATGCCGAGCATGATTATAATACCTTGAGCGGCTTGATCCTAGAGATATTGGAGCGTGTACCGAAGACGGGTGAGAAATTAAAGTGGCTGGACTTTGAGTTTGAGATCGTAGATATGGATGGCGCCCGGATCGATAAGGTTTTGGTCAAGTACTTGAAAAATGGGTAAAATGTCTTTTTAGAAGAGTACGCCGAGTGAGATACTCATCACGTTCGTTCGCTTGTCAATATTGATATCATAATTAATCTCGGGAACCGGGTTGTTGACTTTCTCGAAATCGGATTCCACTTGATTCAATCCGAACTCATAGACAAAGTCGAAGAATAGCCGTCCGATGCTAACCCCTACGCCCGTAGCGATATTGACTCCGAACGGGGTGTTGTCATTCACGTATTCTACGTGCGTGGTGGAAGACTCTACCGTATAGGCGATCTTATAGTTGTATTTTAATTTGGGGCCGACCATAAGGCTAAGTCCGTAAGGCCCTTTCTTCACTAGGTTATAGCCTACCATTATGGGAACCTCTAAGGAACTGGTTTTCATCATCAAGAGGTCGGTAGTTGCCGATGTATTGGACATCATATTATTTTCCGGCAAACTTTGAGGTATGGAAAAACGGATATTTCCCTCGGAGCGATGCCATGAGAAACTAGGCTGGAGGAAGAACCGTTCGATATTGACCCGGCAAAAGACCGCGGCCAGATAACCTACCTTATATTCGATGTCTATATTCTCCGCTTCCTTCCCATTGATGGAAAGGGAGTTTATGACTGGGAAAGTGGCGTTGAATCCCACTTTGGCTCCAAAGTTGAATGCCTTGTCCTCGAAACGCATGAAGCTCTGGGCTTCTGCTAACAGACCGAAAGACAGCAACGCTCCTATAAGGTAGACTTTCTTCATACCGTTATTTTTTCTTTTTCACGGACCAGCCGAATTTACCGACAAATTCACCTAACCCGTAATACTTACCATGCGAGTAAGCCAAAAGATCCGCTTTCTGCATATCAAAAGCCCCTGTCTCTGGGTCTAGATATCGGTCGTCGGCCTGTACGTTTACGACATCAGCGATAAACATATCATGACTTCCGAGAGCGATTACCTCTTTTACCCGGCATTCGATACAAAGCGGAGACTCGTCTATCGTAGGGGCGTTAACGACGGTCGCTTTTCCGGGAGTGAGCTTCATCTCCTCGAATTTATGATGGTCTTTCCCTGAGTTTACCCCGCACCAATCCGTGGCGTAGGCCAGCTCACGATTCGTCAAGTTGATGACGAATTCCATATTCTTCTTCAAGATCGGATAAGAGAATCGTTCCGGACGTACGGATATATAGCACATCGCCGGATTCGTACAAATCGTACCGACCCATGCGACTGTTATTATATTGTACTCGGAAGGCTCATTCCCACAACTCACCATTACGGCTGGCAATGGATAGATCATGGTTCCCGGTTTCCAATCGTGCTTCATAATAAAAACTGCGTTTTTATAATTGAAAGTTGAGAATTGAGAATTAAAGATTCCGTAAAGCTAATTCTCAATTCTCAATTCTCAATTCTTAATTTTCAATTATCTAATGATTATGTCTTCTTTATTAATCTTACGTTCGCAATAATGACATTTAATGGTTCCCTTCTCCTTGTCGATCACGTGGAAGCGGGAAAGCATCGGCTCATTATTGGTGATACATTTCGGATTGTTACATTTGACCAAGCCAATCAGCTCGTCGGGTAAAGTAACCGTCTTCTTCTCTACAACCTCATAATCACGGATAATGTTCAATATAATATTCGGGGCGATCATGGCGATACGGTTGATCTCGTCCTCCTCGAAAAACTTGTCGGCGATCTTGATCATACCCTTGCATCCCATCTTGTTGCTATGGAAATTATTGCCGATCGTGATCGTATTGTTCATTTTCTCCAGTCCCAGTAAAGAGGCTACCTTGAATAATTGGCTGGGAGGAATATGGTCTATGGCGGTACCGTTCTCTAAAGCGGCTACCTGCAATTCTTTTTTCTTTTCTGCTGACATAAAACTTCGTTTTTATTCGTCGATAGATATACCTAAAACTTCGCAAATGATAGCTTGGCGTGCGAACAGCCCGTTGCGTGCCTGCTGGATGTAATAAGCCTTTGGATTGTCATCTACATCGTAAGCGATCTCGTTCACACGGGGTAGCGGATGTAAGATACGCAGGTTCTCACGGCTGTTTCTCAGCATGTCGTTACGCAGGATATACACGTTCTTTACCCGCTCGTACTCTTCCAAGTCTGTGAAACGCTCACGTTGTACACGGGTCATATAAAGGATATCCGTCTGGTTGATGATATCTTCCGTGAAATCGGTATGCTCTTCGTATTTGAGTCCGTGCTTGTCGCAGAAGTTCTTTTGCTCGTCCGGCATGCGCAGCTCGTTCGGCGCGACGAAGTGGAAGGTCGGATGGAAGTGAGACATTCCCACGATCAAGGAGTGAACCGTACGGCCATACTTCAAATCGCCGACCATCGTGATGGTGAGGTTATCTAGCTTGCCTTGTGTCTTGCGGATGGAATACAGGTCCAGCATGGTTTGCGAGGGATGTTGGTTCGCCCCGTCACCAGCGTTGATGATAGGGACATCCGTCACCTCGGAAGCATAGCGGGCGGCTCCTTCCAGATGATGTCTCATAATGATCAAGTCCACGTAATTGCTTACCATCAAGATCGTATCTTTCAAGGTCTCGCCCTTGGAGGAACTAGTCGTGGAAGCGTCCGAGAAACCGATCACCCGTCCACCTAAACGGTTTACGGCTGTCTCGAAACTCAGTCTCGTACGTGTAGAGGGCTCGAAGAACAGGGTGGCGGCGACTTTGCCTTCCAGTAATTTCCGGTTCGGATTCTCCTCAAACTTCCTTGCGTTATCCAGAATACGAAGAATGTCCTCTTTGGAACATTGATCGATAGAAACTAAACTTTTACTTTTCATAGGTTGTGTATATTCTGTCTTATGTACGCGAATGTATAAAAAAAGCGGAGACCGAAGGGCCTCCGCTTTATATTTTATTTTAAGAAATCAACTAGACTTGCCGGAAGATAGAACGTGTTATTTTTATCGACATAAACGACGACAGAGTTTAACCGTATCTCATCTTGGCCTTTCTTCCCGGACTTCACGATATTGGAGAACGGGGTGATCGTTAGCTGTTTTTTCTTATCTTTCTTGTTCTTAACGATCAAGGTTGGAGAACCTTTCTCGTCGGCGGCAGGGACGATCTCGCAAGTGTAATCCTCGAATACGTCCGTGTGGCGTGCGAAGTTCTTGTTTGTAAGATCTTCCAAGTTTTCGTGTGTCAATCCGAACAAATTGCATAAGTACTCATTCAGCTCGATGTTCGTATTCATACCTAGGGGTAAGGTTCCTTGCGGATGGTAAGCGGCTAGGAATACTTCCTCGCCCGTATGGCCGCCAGTCGTGAAACCGAAGCAAGTGCGGGAAGTGATGATATGCGCCATCAATCCGGTTAACGAGCCACTGTACATGGAGGAATTATCTTCCGGTTTGCGTTGGTCTTCCGGTATCGGGCTATTCTTATAATCCTTGCAATTGTTCAACGCGTTCATCTCTTCCGGAGTCAGCTCGAAGCCGGCGTAGGTGCGGAATACATTTTGCACTTCTGAGTTAGGAACGCTGTTTACCTTGTTGGCGAAACCCTCGGCTGTCAATTTATACAGGGAGAATTGGTGGAACAATTGGTCTTTCGTCAATTTATCGTAACCTTTACAATCTCTTCTACCTAAGCTGATACCGCTGTTTCCGTGGTCGGGTACGATGACAACGGCAGTCTCGCCATTATTGCGTGCGAACTCCAATGCGGCACCGCAGGCACGATCGAATGCCAAGAAATCGGTAGCCATACCTACCGGGTCATTTCCATGAGCGGCCCAGTCTACCTTACTGCCTTCTACCATTAAGAAGAAGCCATTCGGGTTCTTGGATAATTTGTCGATCGCCTTACGAGTCATTTCCTCGATAGAAGGTTGCTCTTCCGGATTGCGGTCGATATCGTAAGCCATTTCCTTATCGCCATATAAAGCCCACATCTTCTGGTTATTGTCGGCACGCATACCTTGCAGGTCGTTTCTATATACGCCATACCCGTTCGCCAATAGATAATCTTCCATATCCTTCGTAAGGATAGACACTCCGCCACCGATAACGACATTGATATCATTATGAACCATCTGCGGAGCGATCCAGTCGTATTTACCACGGTTGTAGCTATGAGCGGAGCAGTCCGCCGGGGTAGCGTGCGGGAATTCGCAAGTGAAAACCAATCCCGTGGCTTTGCCCTGCAACATCTTTCCAGCCTCCAATACGGTGGTAAGCGGTTGGAAGGCACGGGCCGGGTCGGTCGGGTAGATATCGTTATCACCGTCGTTCTCCGGGTAAGTGGATACATAACCCGTACGGCTCGGCTGTCCGGTCATGTAGCATGATGTAGTAGGAGCGGAGTCGCCGATAGGGGCGTTAGAAGAATGCGTACGCACCGTTCCGCACAAATACGGGTCGATGTTCAATTTCGGTTTGCTGGGATCTTGGTACCATTGCAACCAACGGGCGATAGAGATAGTCGCCAATGAGGTTCCGTCCGGGATTAAGAGAATCACGTTCTTGACAGGCTTCACGTTCTCCTTTTCCACGGCATTGGCCGGCATAATGATAATAGCCAGCAAAAGTAGAAAAGCTAATGTTTTTTTCATGTGCTTTAATTTAATAATGTATAACAAATTCTTCTATTAAATCTTAATTTCCAAGTGGGATGATCTCCTCGTTGAACCGTGTCAACTTCTCCACGCCCGTCTCCGTTACAAGGAAACTGTTCTCGATACCCACGGCACCGACACCCGGGATCACGAATTTGGGCTCCAAGGCGAATACCATATTCGGCAAAAGCTCCTCTTTCGAGCGAGGGGTAAGCACGGGTAGCTCATTGATCTGTATACCGATGCCATGTCCCACGAATTTAGCCTGCTGCTCGGTTCCCATAAAGTTAGCCGAAAGACCTTCTTTCTTAGCGATATTCGCCGCTATATTATATAAATCCGAACAAGCGGTTCCCGGGCGGGTAGCGTTTTCCACCTCCTGTTGTATCGTAAGGGCCACTTGATGCGCCCGATATGCTTCCTCCGTCAGGCGGCCTACGGAGAAGACACGGGTCATGTCCGTCATATAAGCCGTATAATTGCCGGCCATATCCACCATGATAGCGGTACCTTCTTTTAATAAAGTACCGTTAGCGCCTAGCGGACAAGAAGCGTCTATGCCGCCTCCACCCAAAGCGAAATCAAAAGGGGATGGGGTCTCGGCGTTTTCCCCGGCGAGAATACTACCCATATAGATATCCATATTGGCTCCGAAAGCACGGAAAAGACCGATCGAGCCGTTCTTGCGCATACGTTTCTCGATCTCGTACTGAAACTCCAAGTCTGTCATACCGGGACGGAAGCATTCCGGGATCTCGCTATAAGTAGCCTCGTGCTTGCGGGCGGAGATACGGAATTGCCCGATCTCCCATGGGGTTTTTACCCGGCGAAGGTTTCGCATGAAAGCGGTGGCGTTACCGGCCTCCTCCGGTTGGAATACCTTATCTAAACGGATGTATTCATTATAAGTTAACTCATCTGCCTCTAACAAGAGCTTTTTGGGCATCTTAATCCCTCGTTCCGCGAATAGGGGCGGGATGTCTTCCGTCTTACGGATGTATTCCACTTGATGTCCTGAAAGCCCGTTCGGTCGCTTGATCAAGAACCACGGCTCACCGTCTACCGGTAAATAAAAATAACCACTATAGATTTGTCCTGTCGTATAATAAAGATTTACATCTACGGTAAGCAAACAGGCATCCATACCCATCTTTGCCATACCATCTCTCATCCGATCCCATTTTATCTTTAGGTCGTTCTTCAATTCTTCTGAAATCATCTTCCTTTGTATTACTTTTATTTTGTACCGAGCATCAAAGGTAACAAGAATTTACGAGATTTAAGTGGATTTGAGGTGAATAAAGTATTACAAACGCATATATGCGAATATACGGTTGAATAGGGAAATCTTCTTATGAATAAAGATAATCGTATCTGTATCTATTCCTTGATTCTCGTCGTGAATCCTATAAACCACGGCGTGGTCTTTACAGATCATGGCGTGGTTTACAAAGACCACGCCGTGGTTTGTAGAATAGAAGTAGATCCGATATAGAATATATAAGTATTCAGCTGATTATTCTTGCGGAACAGATAGAGTATTCGATACTATTGGATCGGGATCTTGATAACCACCTTCCGGATATTCCCTTGGCCGATACCCGGGGCGTGCCCGTCTTCCGGGAAATAAATGGCGAATTGTCCGGGATAGATTTTCGTATAGGCGGTAGGTTTGTCGATATAAAAGGCGATATCTTGCTCCTCGTTGTATGGAACGGACTCCTCTAGTAATTGATCTCCCGGTTTCCATCCGATTTTCTCTACGCCCAATAAGGGGAATTGGATATCGATAAATTTCTTGTGGGTCTCGATGGCCGCTTCCGACTTCTCCTTTCCGAAGAGGCTGGCGATGCTAACCGTGAAACCAGCGTCCGCTATATCGTATTTACCATCTTCCATTTTTGAAAAATCAGTAGACTTAACATAGTCAAAAGCCTGCTTAAACAGCGGATGGATACATTCGATCCGCTTAGAGTTCTCAAGTGAGTCTAGAATCATATTGTTATTAAGTTTTAGTAATTGGTTTGAAAATCGTTACAAATGTCGGGTATTTCCCTGTTAAATAATAGTCATATTTCTCAAATAAATCTATTAAGTTCCTAGGTTTCTTAACGTACGTAAATACTGTTTCGTAAAGTTTGCAATCTGGTTGCAATCATATTTATCGTATCTTTGTTATTCATTTATATATAACTAAACAGGTGATACGATCTATGAAAGATTTGGAGACAATTATACTACCGGTTCTCGAGATGAGTTGTGCCGTATGTGCCAATAACGTAGAGAATACGGTGAAGGGACTTCCCGGCGTGGAGGAGGCATCGGTGAATTTCGCGGCGAATACGCTTTCCGTCAAATACCATCCATCCTTGATTACTCCTCAGAAAATGAGAGAGGCCGTGCAGGAGGCCGGATACGATTTGGTCGTGGAGGTAGAGGATCCGACGGCGGTACAGGAAGAGATGGCACGAGAGCATTACCGGAAGCTACGCCGGAATACGATCGGGGCGTGGGTACTTTCCATTCCGCTGGCCCTGCTGGGAATGGTGTTTATGCATACGCCCGGCGGTAACTGGATCATGATGGCGCTGGCCTTGGTGATTATGATCGTGTTCGGGCGGTCGTTCTACGTGAACGGCGTGCGCCATGCGTTGCACGGTAGCGCCAATATGGATACATTGGTGGCGTTGAGTACCTCGATCGCTTTCCTGTTCAGTTTCTTCAATACCGTATATCCGCGGTTCTGGTATGAGAAAGGATTGGAGCCGCATGTTTATTATGAGGCATCCGGCGTGATCATAGCGTTCGTCCTGTTGGGCAAACTTCTGGAGGAGCGGGCGAAGAACAGCACTTCTTCCGCTATCAAGAGCTTGATGGGATTGCAGCCTAAAACCGCCCGTCGTGTGCGAGATGGTCAGGAGGAAGAGGTCTCTATCTCGTTCTTGCGGGTGGGAGATCTTGTCAGTGTCCGTCCCGGTGAGAAGATCCCGGTGGACGGCACGGTGTCTCAAGGTTCCTCTTCCGTGGATGAGAGCATGTTGAGTGGCGAGCCGATCCCTGTCGTGAAATCACAAGGCGACCGAGTCTTGGCCGGGACGATCAACCAAAAGGGCGCTTTCTTGATGGAGGCGACCGGGGTGGGGAGCGCTACCGTATTATCGCAAATCGTACAGATGGTACAAGCCGCTCAAGGAAGTAAGGCGCCCGTGCAGCGTATCGTTGATAAAATAAGTGGTATATTTGTACCGATCGTTGTCGGATTGGCGATACTCACTTTTATCGTCTGGCTGGTAGTAGGAGGAAGCGGGTACTTCTCGTACGCTCTCTTATCGGCGGTATCGGTATTGGTGATCGCTTGCCCTTGCGCGTTGGGACTTGCTACGCCAACTGCCTTGATGGTCGGGATGGGTAAAGGCGCCGAGCATCATATATTGATCAAAGACGCTTTTGCCTTGGAAAACCTTTGTAAGGTGGATACCGTCGTGCTGGATAAGACCGGGACCTTGACCGAGGGCGTGCCCGAGGTGACAGACTCTTTCTGGATATCGGAGGCGAGCCGGGATATGCTGGATATCCTTTATACCGCCGAGATGAAGTCTGAGCATCCTTTGGCGTCCGCTATCCTCTCATGGTTGAAAGGTACGGAGGCCGCGGAGATCGACGCTGATAGTTTCGAGAGCGTAACGGGGCGTGGTATCCAAATGCAGGTACATGGCGTGACGTATTGGGTAGGAAGCAAAGGCTTTTTGGAAACCTTCAAGGCGATGGTTCCGCCCGAGGCTGGGCGGGAAATCATCCGGTGGGAAGAGGATGGCAAGAGTATCGTTTATTACGGTTGGGAATCGGAATTGCTTGCGGTCATGGCTATTTCGGATCGGTTGAAACCTACGTCGGGAGAGGCGGTAGAGGCCTTGAAAGAAATGGGTATCGAGGTTCATTTATTGACCGGCGATGGAAAACGGACCGCCGAGACCGTTGCGGCCATGCTGGATATCCGTCATTATAAGGCAGATGTCTTGCCGAGCGATAAGGAGGAGTATATCCGTTCCTTGCAAGCCGCCAGAAGGAAAGTGGCTATGGTTGGGGATGGTATCAACGACTCGCAAGCTTTAGCCCGTGCGGATGTGAGCATTGCGATGGGTAAGGGAACGGATATCGCCATGGATGTGGCGATGGTCACGTTGATTACTTCGGATTTGATGTTATTGCCGGATGCGATCCGCTTGTCGAAACGTACGGTTCGCTCGATCCACCAGAATTTATTCTGGGCATTTATCTATAACTTGATCGGAATCCCATTGGCGGCGGGTGTCTTATTCCCGGTGAACGGACTGTTACTGAACCCGATGTTGGCGAGCGCCGCGATGGCTTTCAGTTCCGTGTCGGTGGTATTAAATAGCTTACGGTTGAAATGGAGTAAACTTTAAATAATAAGTAGAGATATGGCAACATTAAAATTTAAGACAAACGCTAAATGTGGCGGATGCGTGGCGGCTATCAACGCTAAGTTGAATAAATTAGTAAAAGAGGACGCATGGTCGATCGACTTGAAATCCCCGGATAAAACATTGACTATAACAACCGATCTTCCGGCGGAGACCATTCTTTCCGCCGTATCGGAGGCCGGTTTCAAGGCTAGCGTCTTGTAGTCGTAGCGATCGGATGGATGAGAAAACAAAGACAGACTCATGGTGAGGAAGTTGCGAATGTGCTTACGCATGGCGCGGGCATGTTGTTCGGCTTAACAGCGATTATCGTTTTGATGATCGCCGGGATTCGTACAGGTGATCCGTGGGTGATCGGTAGTTTCGCCGTTTATGCGTTGTGCATGACTTCCTCGTATGTGACATCTACCTTTTACCACGCCGCTTCCGATCCCAAGCGAAAATGCCAGTTGCGCCGTTGGGATCATAGCGCTATTTATTTGCATATCGCGGGTACTTATACGCCGTTTACCTTGGTGGCTCTCCGCGACGAGGGTTTCTGGGGCTGGGGATTATTTATTACAGTTTGGCTGGCAGCGGTTATCGGCGTATGGTTTAGTTTCCGTCGGATGAAGAAAAAGGATAATCTGAAAACGGTTTGTTATCTGCTGATGAGTTGGGTGGTGATTATCGCTTTCAAACCTTTGATCGATGTTTTCCAGCGTACGGATTCGATGTATGTCTTATATTGGTTGATCGGAGGAGGCTTGTTCTATTCCTTAGGAACGATTTTCTTCTTTCTGGATAAATATAAATATATGCATTCCGCATGGCATTTATTCGTTCTCGGGGGAACGGTTTGCCATTTTATAGCGATCTATAATTTGGTGTAAGGAAAAACAAAGAAGCCGGAACTGTGTTTAGCGGTTCCGGCTTCTTTTATTCTTGTTCTTCCGTATGTTGTTTCTCGTATTTATAATCCGCTAAAATCAACCCCATTGAAAAGCAAGGAAGGGATTCGCCAGCTGGAGGATAGGCGGGGGTCGTTTCCGACTTCCGCTAGGTTACTCCATAGGGAGAGCATATTACCCGTGGCGTTCATCTCGGAGATCGGTTGGGATAGCTTGCCTCTCTCGATCAAGAAACCTTCCACGCCATACGAGAAATCGCCGGTCGTGCTATTGCAGTTTCCACCGTTGAAGCCGGTCACCAATATACCTTTGTCGATAGAGGCGATCAATCCGTCCAGATCCTTATCACCATTCCGCATGGTAAGAATCGAGGGAGAGCCGATCGTTTGTTCCATGCCCATCTTGTTGGCGGAATACGTATCGATATAATACGTTTTCAATATACCCTGCTCGAATACCGGAAGACGTTTCGTGGCAACACCCTCGCTATCGAAATAACGTGCGCCGGAAGCCTTTACCAAATGAGGCTCATCTATCAAGGTCATCTTGTCGCTCGCTACCTTTTGGTCGATCTTATCCAACAAGAAAGAGTTCTTTTGCTGGATGGAGGAACCGTAAATGGCTCCGATTACTGGAGAAAGCAGACGACTGGAGTTCATGTTATCCACGATCATGATATATTTACCGGACGCCACTTTCCGCTGTCCCAGTTTTCGAAGCACCCGTTCCAGCGCTTTCGTACCGATACCGGTCTTCACTAGCTCGTCATAATACAAGGAAGAGTCGTACCAATAAGACTCGGGACGGGCGTCACCCTCCCCACGGATGCTGACACTCCCCACCAAGCCATAAGAGGAACCAGAAGCCTCGCCTTCGAAACCGTTGCTGGCTACCATGTACTTAAAGTCCTTCTCGTCGCTGTAGGAAGCGTTGGCGGAGATGATCCGGTCGTCCTTGCCCATGATCTCCTCACAGACGCTCATGGCCAACGCTACCTTGTCGTCCGGTTGCACGGAGTCGAAATTCGGGTCGACCAATCGCAAGTCCGCCGCCCCACCTTTATAATACAAGGAAGCGTCCGGCAGCGTGCGAGCCTTGTCCTCGGCGAGGAAACGAGTGGCGGCGATACCATCCTTGATGAACTTCTCCAGCTCTTTCTTATCCAAGCGATTGGTAGAGTAGGAGCCGTAACGGCCGTCCACGAACAAATGAACCACCATGCTGTTCTCGGATGCCTGTTGCAGACGGTCTATTTTCATATCCCGTATCTCAAACGAACTGCTGGAACCATTGTAAAGCGTGACACGTGAAGATTGGCAACCATTCTTCAAGGCATATTCCATGGCCCATTGAGCCAATTTCTTATTTTCGTTTGTTATCATATTAGTTTTCTCCTCCTACTGTAAGTTTGCTGACTAAGGCCGACGGCATACCGCAGGTTACCGGGCAAGACTGTCCATCCTTACCGCAGGTCCATGTGCCGTTATCCATTTTATAATTATTACCCACCATCGTGATATCCGCCAACGCTTTCGGGCCGTTACCGATGATATTGATATCCTTGATAGGTTGGGTAAGCTTGCCGTTCTCGATCAAGTAACCATCCTTCACGAAGAAGGTAAAATCGCCCGCGCCGATCTGTACCTGCCCGTTCGTGAAGTTGGCGGCATAGATACCTTTCTTTACGGTAGAGATGATCTCCTCTTCCGTCACGTTGCCCGCTTCCATATAAGTGGCACGCATACGGGGGATAGGCATCTGACGGAAAGACTCCCGGCGGCCATTGCCCGTAGAAGGGATGCCGTAATGTTTTGCGCTGATACGATCGTGCAGATAACTGGTCAAGACTCCCTCCCGTACGATATAGGTTTTTTGTCCGTCCACACCCTCGTCATCGATATTGACCGAGCCCCGGTTGAAAGGAATCGTGCCGTCGTCCACCACGTTGATATGCTCGTTGCAAACTTTCTTGTTCAGTTGATCAGAGAAAATAGAGGTGTTCTTACGGTTGAAATCTGCCTCGAAAGCATGGCCGATCGCCTCGTGCAATAAGATGCCAGAGCCACCGGCACCCATGACAACGGGCATTTCCCCGCCTTTTGGCTTGATCGCCTGAAATAAGATAGAGGTCTTATCCACCGCCTCTTGGGCAAGCTCGTCGATCAGGTCGTCCGTCAGGAATTCCGCTCCCATACGAAAAGCCCGTGCGGCGTACGAGTTCTCGATCTTCCCGTTATCCTCCATGATGCAGACGGCGCTCAAGGCGCTCATCGGGCGATAATCGTAATAAATCTGCCCTTCCGAGTTACAGAATAAGATATGAGAGGTCGTGTCTCCCAAAGAGGCCATCACCTTGGTGACCCGATTGTCCTTGGCGAATATCTGATCGTTCAGTTTCTGCAAGAAAGGCATCTTGTCATTAATGGCTATCTCGTCCCAAGGTGTTTGTACGCTATAGAAATTGTTCGTATGCTTTTCTTCCGTTAAGTTGATAGGAGCGGTATTCGCTGATCCGGTGGCGATCCGCGCGGCCGTACGAGCCGCCTTTAGCATCTCGTCCAAGCTGACGTTCTCCACGTAGGCATATCCCGTTTGGTCGCCGGACAAAACACGTACGCCCATCCCAAAATCGATGTTAGATGAGGCACGGTTTACGGCACCATCCTGCAACCCTACGTTGTTCCTGTATGAATGCTCAAAAAACAAATCGGCATAATCCCCGCCTTTCTCCAAGGCTGCCGCCAATACTTTCCTCAAATCCCCCTCACTCACCTTGAAATAATTCATGGCGAATGAAATACCGGCTGCTTTATCACTCTCACTACCGGTGCAACTTCCTAGTAGGGAAGGAGCCGCTAATGTTCCAAGCATAACCATACTTCCTGTTTTAATGAAATCACGTCTGTTAATATTCATGTTGTTGTTGTTTAGCCCAATCCATCACGTTTGCGGGTGGACGTTGATTCAATAACTCTTTTTTCATAAAATCCATGTAAGGAGCTACGTGCTTGAAGAATTTCTTGTATCCCTTACATAGATAATTTAGTCCCGGCTCTCCATTCGGCGTATGGAGGAACCGGTTTTTCGGGCATTCCCCATGGCAAGCGAAAAGATATTCGCATTCCTTGCATTGCGTAGGGAGCTTATCTTCTTTATCCGTTCCAAACTTTTGTTGTACCGGACTGTACATCATCTCCGTTAATGTCTTTGTTTGGATATTCCCGAGTTTGTATTCCGGGAATACGAAATGGTCGCAAGCGTACACGTCGCCATTGAACTCCATTACCCCGGCGTGACCGCAATGGCGGGCCAAGGAGCAGACCCCGGGTTGCTCGCCTACCCAGTTGGCCAAGGTGGAATCGAATAATTGGATGTAGAACTTGCCGACATCCTCTTTCAGCCACTCATCGAACAAGGCGCAAAGGAAATCCCCCCATTTCTCGCTATCTACCGAGAACGGAGCTAGCTCGATCGCTGCGTCTTGCTCCTCGGGAGAAGATAGCTTGGTACCTTCCTTGTGCCGGCCGATACGCTCCACGATCGGGGCGAATTGGATGAAACGGCAATCCAGTTCCTTGAAGAAATTATAGAATTCCAGCGGATAATCCACGTTATAATCATTCACGACGGCCATGGCGTTATATTCTACCCCATGTTTTTTCAGCAACTCGATTCCCTTCATCACCTTATAGAAAGAGGGGAGTCCCTGCCGGTTCCTACGGTATTCGTCGTGGAACTCTTGCGGGCCATCGATAGATACACCCACCAAGAAATTATTTTCCTTGAAAAATTGGCACCACTCATCATTCAATAGGGTACCATTGGTTTGGATACAGTTGTCTATTTGACGTCCTCCCGCATATTTACGCTGCAACTCCAAGGCTTTTTTATAGAAGCTGATCGGCCGCATCAGCGTCTCGCCTCCATGCCATGTAAACAAGACTTCTTGCATGGTCTGGCATTCCATGTATTCCTTGATGAACTTCTCGAGTATTTGATCTGTCATGATGTGATTCTTCACATCCGGATAGAACTTGCTTTTCTCAAGATAATAACAATACTCGCATGCCAGGTTACAAACAGAACCAACCGGTTTCAACATGATGTAGACCGGCTTAGCGAAAGGGGAAATATAAGAACTATTCATGGTATATTATTAGATGTTACATTTCTATTTCAACTCGAACTCGCTAAGTACGATTTTTTGTTTTAGTTCGCTGAACGTTTGATCGGACTTAGTCAGTGTACGGAATGTATATTTATCCCCGTATGCGGAAAGTACCTTTTCCATCTCATTTTCTCCGATCAGGAAATAACCTTTGGCGGGTGTTTCTTTATCGAAGTCATGGAAGATATTTCCCATATAGAAGTTTAACCCGTACAAATTCCGATAAATCCGAAGGTTATTTACGACATATACATTCTTTTTATTCAATGGATATTCTTTCAGGATACGTTCAGCGAAAACACGGCAAGAATCTCCTTCACGAATACCTCTCATAATGACACCATCAATTAATAAATTAACCGAGAATGTCAAGGCTATCGTAGCGTAGAGGATCTTGATATTTATTTTCTTGAACATCTGGTAATAGACCGTTCCTAATATCAATAGATTTATGAAGATAATACAGATCGTAAGCGTACTGGGGTGAACTAATACTTTTGATACCATTTGTACCATGTCCAAGGTCGATGCGTTTTGTGTATATTGACCGACGATACCAACAGGATCAATAATACTGAATACCGTAAGCAAGATCGCTATCATGACGACACTTACTACGGAAGCTAAAAAGGCAGCGAATACCCGAGTTACTTTCGTACGGTATTCTGTAATATATAAGGCATACTGAGCCAAGAACAAGGCAATGAACGGATAAGCCGGCATTAAATATACGCTTCGTTTACTGGAAGGGATCGAATAGAAGAAAAGGATGCCGACTAAAGCAACCAAACTAAATAAACGAACTTTTTCCATGGAGCGGATACGTTTCCACGTATTCTTTAAGATCTCTTTAATAGGTTGCTCAGGCTTGCTAAGTTTCAGCCCGAATAAAGAGAAGAAAAAGAAAATAGTCCAAGGTATAAAGCCTGCCGCCAACGTCATGAAATTGTACCAAACACCATTCTCATGCCCCAGATCATAGGAAATTTCAGGAGTGTTTAGGTGTAAGAAACGAGCGAAATTCTCCGCTAATACGACATTAAGGAACTCATCTCCACCTTGCTTCCATGCAGCGGTATACCACAACATCGGTAGGAATAAAGAGGAAATTCCCGCATATAATAAAGTCTTGAATATGGTGAGATAACTGTATTGACCTAACATTAATAGATAAATGCCGAATACGAATAGGGGCAATACTACGCCTACCGGTCCTTTGGTCAGAACGGCGCATCCTAATAATAAAGGTATGAATATGGGAAGTCCTTTCAGCTCTAATTTATCTTCCCATCGATATAGCTGGAAAAGCCCTATGACGATGAAAGTAGTGAGCAACATATCCACCCGAGTCGTCATGGCCGCCCGATGTATCTCTACGCAGGTGACCAATAGGAGGGTCGCTATGAATGCCTCCTGAAACTTTACGATTCGTTTACCGAAAAAGACCAATACGAACCCGATCAAGGTAATAAAGGCTAAAGCCGATGGCAAGCGGGAAGTGAACTCGGAAACATATCCCTGTGGATAGGAGAAAGCAGCCATTAACCAATGCGCCATCGGTGGCTTAAAAGCGAACTCGTTCGCGTAAGATTGTGGCAAGACCCAATTACCTGTCTCGAGCATGGAGATCGCTACGGCCGCTTCCCGAGGTTCCCCTTTGGTGGAAAAGTCGCCGAGGCCAATCCAAGGTAACACAGATATAATACAGATTACTACCATCATGGTTACCGGCTTTTGCAAGTAAAGATATTGAAGTGTAGGTGTACGCATATGACAATTAATATATAGGGCTTTGGCCCATTAATGTTATAAAACAGTTTGCAAAAGAACAATTTTTTATGGACTTTCCCCGCATTTTTAGAAACTTTTTATGTGCCCAATGAATGTTTGATAGCCTTTCGTATCGCTTCCGCATCCTCCTTGTTTTCCTTTAATATGGAGAGAATCAGGTTTAAATAACTCTCTTTGTTACTGATACCGCAGATCGCGCATAGGCGGCTCTGTGGTAACATCCCTTTTTGATTATAAACACGGAGGATGCTTTTGTAGTTCTCCGTTTCTATATAAGACTCGAACTCTTCTTTTATGTTTTTGTATATTTCTTCCGCATGGATGTTCAGACGGATACTCTCTACATGTTCGGTTAATTGCTCCACCGTCGTTATCTTGCGATCAACGGTAGTCTCCAGTTTTTTACGGACTTGATGTTTGGCATGAAGGATTACTTGCGAATCCAGTTCTTTTTGGAAAAGACGTACTACGTTTTCTTTCACTTGCTTGAAAACATCGTCCGGATCTTTCATCAACCGTTTGGCGACCGTCTTGATCACATCCTCTATCATCAATAGGTTCTCCACTTCCGCTACATCCGGTACATAAATATGTTGTTCCCGTAGATAGTTTATTTCTCCTTGCGTACGCCTGTCACGATCTACGATACCTTTGCTATCTAATGTATGGAAGTCTTTCAGTTGGCCGAACGCTTTGGTTGTCTCGATTACTTTTTGGCAACCACCCATCGGTTTCACCAAATAATCGGGGAATATGAAGGGGTAAAGCTTACTGTCGATACTGTTCGTGTCGGTCCCTTCGATAAACAAGATCGGTTTCCGGCTGCCAAGTATTTCCATATATACTTCTTCCGGAAAACTTTCATTACTCTCGATCAACTCGTAATCCCATACGGAATGATCCGCGTCGTAAGAACGAATCCAGATCCGTTTGCTGTCGGAGCGGGAGGTGACGAAATCAATGTCATGTGTGAGATAAACAAACGTACAGTCCGGGCGTATCGCCTCAATCTCGTCCCAAAGCTGGTTCTTTATGGAGTTGTGGAGAAGGGTTTCCGGCTCTTCGATCACGAGCAAGGCGTTCGGGCATGCGCATAATGCGGCCCCAATCAAGTAGAACACCAGTTTCTCGCTATCGCTCATGCGTCCGGCGGTATAAGAATTTGAATCACGCCCCGTGGATACAAGCTCGATAAATCCCGACTTTCGTATCAGGCGATTATGCGGAAACATCTTTTCCCAGATCGCTTGTATAATATCTATCTTGGTGATCGGAGGATCTACTTCGTTATTAGTCTTGCAGGCTTCCTTGAAATTGACTGCCGCCTCGAACTCCTCGCTCTGGAGTTGCAAAATCAGTTTCTCGTATTCAGAAATACGTGGCATGAACAGTCGTTCCTTGATCATAGACTGTAAACGTGCGAATTCATTGGAGGCCGATAATTTAGATTCGTCATCGCTGATGAATAAGGCATGTATACCGGATATTCTTTTCGCTTGACCCGCATATCTCTCCAATAAATCTCTGCCAAAAGAGCTTTTCCCCGCACCGTTCGCTCCGATCACGACTAATATCTTCGTGTCTAGCATGATGGGATGTGTCACATTAACTTTCGTTGGGAGTGTTAGTTCCATACATGTTATTGATTAGGTTTTCAAAGATAAGCTTTTTCTTTGAAAGTTCGCACGAGACCTGAAAAATAAAGTGCCTTTCCCGAAACATCCTTAAAGACGGGAAAGGCACTTTTATTAAAACCTTAGCAGAGTTTTTTCTTATTTGCTCTTCTCCAAGATAATGCGAGCGAGGCGAGCTTGTATTTGCATTAATGTATTAACATCCTCGTTCTCGAAATTGATGTCAGCTACTTTTAAACTTCTTTTGGAGACTACCGGAGCCGATTTAGCAGCCATTAATTCTTGTACTAATTCATCTACTTGCTCTTTGATTTTCTCTGCCTTTTTTGAATAATCTACTGTACGTGCCATAGTTCTTTTGATATTTTATTTTATGAATACTATCGCAAAGATAATTACATTTTTATAATACACATAATAAAACGTAAATATTCTGTGCTATTTTTACGAAAAAGTCCGAGCTGCAATATTTTCGCAGCCCGGACTAGGTAATTATCGAGATGAATGTGTGTTATGCTTTTGTCGTATTCGTCTCAGATACGTCATTTTTTACTTCCCAATGGAACGGTTCGAATTCAGTGTTCGGATCTACCCAAGATGCTTTCTTAGACGCATAGATAATAAACGGTGCCGCAACGACAACAATTACACCGATGAAGAGAACGGCGAACCAAACCGTATTATTTCCTGTAGAAATCTGGCTAGGAGGAATGAAACTTAATACGAACGCTAATAAGGAACCACAGAATCCTAAACCTCCGATCAACCACATCAAGCCATTGCCACCTTTTCCGATACGGAAAGGACGACCTGCCTTTTTCATCTTATAACGTAATGCGATCGCTCCGGAGAACATCAACATATACATTATTAAATATAAGATCACCGTAAGCTGTGATAAGATCTGATAAAAGCTTTGTACGGATGGCATTACCACGAATAATAAGCTAAGAAGTGTAACAGCCGCTCCTTGGATATAAAGGATGTTTTTCTGTACGCCGATCTTATTGGTCTTCTGGAAGAACGGGGGCAGATAACCTGCTTTACCAACTGCGAATATACCTTTGGAAGGACCAGCGACCCATGTCAATACTCCTGCTAATACGCCAAATGCCAAAGCGATAGCGATAATTGGAGATAACCATGAGGCATGAATGTACTTGAAGTAATTGTCGAATCCCACTAATAAACTTTGCGTAAGATTGATGTCTTTCTCTGGGATAATAATACCCAACGCAAAAGTTCCTAGTACGAAGATTACAACGGTGATCAAGGCACCGATAAATACAGCTTTCGGATAGTTTTTAGATGGATTGTCAACGTCTTTCACGTGAATACCGCCCATTTCCATACCTGCGTAAAAAAGGAAGATACTTGCGGCTAAGACTAAGTTGTCGAATTTACTGAAGTCGGGGAAGAAGTTACTGTGGAAATCCATATTGGAATGCCCGCCAGTCGCTAGATATACGATACCTAAAATGATGAGTAAGGCCGCCGGGATGATAGTACCTACCATACCTCCAATTTTCGCTACTTTTCCAACCCAACTCAATCCCTTTAGTGAGATAAATGTAGCCAGCCAATAAATAATTAACACGATCGCTAACGTGTAGTATTTGTTATTCGCCAGCAGCATATCTTCGGGATGATCCATACCGATGAAGGCGATGGATACGGCTCCAAAAGTTAATACTGTCGGATACCAGATCGTACTTTCAATCCATTGAACCCAGATAGCCAGAAAGCCTAGACGTTTTCCATAGGCCTCACCTACCCAACGGAATACACCACCTTGTTTGTCTTGGAACATTGCCGCTAATTCCGCTGCCACCAAAGAGGTCGGGATTAAGAATACGATTGCTGCGAATAAGTAATAGAAAGCCGAACTTAGTCCGTATACGGCTTCTGCTGGCAGTCCGCGTAAAGATACTACTGCCGTCACGTTCATGATTGCTAGGGTAAACACACCTAGCTTTACTGTCTTGTTGATATTTGCCATAGATTTATGTTTTAAAAATGAGAATTACTTCTCTCGTTTAAGTCTGAGTTTATAACAGCGAATCAAAGAAGATGTTTTGTTTTTGCTACGTAAAACTTGGTTAATTAACACATTTCGCTGTTTAAACAAATGGTATATGAGGTTTGTTGTCATAAACCAAAATGAAAAGGATTATAATTAAATAAATAGTAACGCTTATGAAAATGGCCGTATTTGATTTCGCATTGAGAAAGAAGGGGGTATATGGTGTGTTACATATCATTATACTATTGTTGTCGCTGTTCTTGGTTATCAGTATCTCCATCGATACATTTAAGAATATTCCCTTTTACACGCAAACTTCTTATAAGAAGATTCAATTATGGATCTGTTTGTTTTTTCTTTTCGATTTTGTTTTGGAACTTTTCCTATCGAAAGATAAATTACGTTATTTGCGAACGCACTTTATTTTCTTGCTCGTAGCGATCCCTTACCAAAATATAATAGAATATTATCATATTATCACCTCACCCGAGCTTAGTTATTTCTTACGTTTCGTTCCTTTGGTACGGGGCGGGTATGCGTTGGCGATCGTGGTGGGATGGTTATCGTATAATAAGGCATCCGGCTTGTTTGTTTCTTACTTGACGATGTTGTTGGCCACGGTTTATTTCTCAAGTCTTATATTTTTTGTCTTGGAGCATAAGGTGAACCCGTTGGTGGCTAATTATGGGGACGCTCTATGGTGGGCGTTTATGGATGTGACGACGGTTGGCTCTAACATATCCGCTATTACGGTTACGGGACGAGTCCTCTCAGTCGTATTGGCTGCTTTGGGCATGATGATGTTTCCAATATTTACGGTATATGTGACAAGCCTTGTCCAAAAAAGTAACGAGGAGAAAAAGAGGTTTTATGAGAACATACAGGCTCCTTCTCCCCAGCCAAAGGTGAAGGATAAATAGAAACCCTGGTTCCTTACGGTGGATACTGCGAGGTCTTCCCGTAGGGAGTAAATAGGCGGAAGGAAGTGGCTGAGATTACACTATGATTTGTCGGAAAGTTTGATTGGCTTCTGTTTTTTTCGTATCTTTACGGCCCCTAAAACCAGATAGGTAAAAGATGATAAAAGATAAGCAGGCATTGGAAGGCGGGCGCATATCCATACTTGGCGCACGTGTTCATAATCTGAAGAATATAGATGTAGAGATTCCGAGGAATAAGTTGACGGTGATTACCGGCATGAGTGGTAGCGGCAAGTCCTCATTGGCGTTCGATACGATTTTCGCCGAGGGACAAAGGCGGTATGTGGAGACATTCTCGGCTTACGCCCGGAATTTCTTAGGGAATATGGAGAGACCCGATGTGGATAAGATAACGGGCCTGAGTCCGGTTATCTCCATTGAGCAAAAGACAACCAATAAGAATCCTCGTTCCACTGTCGGTACGACTACCGAGATCTATGACTTTTTCCGTTTGCTTTACGCTAGGGCGGGAGAGGCCTATTCCTATTTGAGCGGGGAGAAGATGGTGAAATATACCGAGGATCAAGTCCTGAGGCTGATCTTGGATGAATACAACGGGAAGAAAACGTATCTCTTGGCTCCGTTGGTCCGTAATCGTAAGGGGCACTATAAGGAACTTTTCGAGCAGATACGTAAAAAAGGATATCTGAACGTCCGTGTCGATGGCGAGTTGAAAGAGATCTTCCATGGGATGAAGCTGGATCGTTATAAGATGCACAGCATCGAGGTGGTGATCGATAAGATGATTGTCTCCGAGGCAGACGAGCGTCGTTTGAAAGAGAGCTTGAAGATCGCCATGAAGCAAGGCGATGGCCTTGTGCTGATACTGGATGCCGAGACTAACGAGGTTCGCCATTATAGTCGTCGCTTGATGGACCCGGTGACCGGATTGTCTTACAGTGAGCCGGCTCCGCATAATTTCTCGTTCAACTCCCCTCAAGGAGCGTGTCCGAAATGTAAAGGCTTAGGACAGGTCAATTTGTTGGATATGGACAAGATCGTTCCCGATCCATCCTTAAGTATATATAGCGGTGGCATCGTCGCTTTGGGTAAATATAAGAATTCGTTGATATTCTGGCAGATCGAGGCGCTTTGCCAAAAGCATGGCGTGACGATCAAGACGCCTATACGGGATATTCCCGAGGAGGCGATGGACGAGATCATGAATGGTACGGATGAGCGGTTGCAGATCAAGAATGACTCGTTAGGATCGTCTAACTATTTCTTGTCGTATGAGGGAGTCGCCAAGTATATCTTGATGCAACAGGAGAGCGAGGCATCCGCCTCGGCGCAGAAATGGGCGGGACAATTCATCAAGATGGCCACTTGTCCGGAATGTAACGGCTGGCGGTTAAATAAGGAGGCGTTGAGCTACCGGATAGCGGGAAAGAATATCGCCGAGTTGTCGGCCATGGATATCTCGGAATTATACGAGTGGCTGGAGGGTATCGAGGAGAAGCTGGACCCGAAACAGCTTCGGATCGCTACGGAGATATTGAAGGAGATACGCTCCCGCCTGCGCTTCTTGCTGGATGTGGGATTGGATTATCTTTCCATGAACCGGGGTTCCGCTACCTTGTCCGGTGGCGAGAGCCAGCGTATCCGTCTGGCTACCCAGATCGGAAGCCAATTGGTGAATGTACTTTATATATTGGATGAGCCGAGTATCGGTTTGCACCAGCGGGACAACGTCCGTCTGATTAACTCCTTGAAGCAATTGCGTGATACGGGAAACTCCGTGATCGTCGTGGAGCATGATAAGGATATGATGTTGAGTGCCGATTACGTGGTGGATATGGGTCCCAAAGCGGGTCGTCTGGGGGGTGAGGTCGTCTTTGAGGGAACGCCCAAGGAGATGCTGCGTGTAGATACCTTGACCTCTTCCTATCTGAATGGAAACACGGAGATAGCCGTTCCTGCCGAGCGTCGGAAAGGCAACGGGCAGTTTATTACGATCAAGGGAGCCAGCGGCAATAACCTGAAGCATGTGGACGTGTCTTTCCCCTTGGGTACTCTTATTTGCGTCACGGGTGTGTCGGGTAGCGGAAAGTCTACCTTGATAAACCGCACGCTGCAACCGATCTTGAGCCAGCATTTCTATCGCTCGCTGGAAGACCCCTTGGCATACGACGCCATCGAGGGAATCGAGCATGTCGATAAGATCGTGAATGTGGATCAATCTCCGATCGGTCGTTCCCCCCGGAGCAACCCAGCTACCTATACGGGGGTATTCTCGGATATCCGGAATCTGTTCGTGGAACTTCCGGAATCGAAGGTGAGAGGGTATAAACCGGGACGTTTCTCTTTTAACGTATCGGGCGGACGGTGCGAGACCTGTAAGGGAAATGGCTATAAGACGATCGAGATGAATTTCCTTCCGGACGTGCTGGTGCCTTGCGAGGATTGTCACGGCAAGCGATATAACCGGGAAACCCTAGAGGTTCGTTTTCGTGGGAAATCAATTGCGGATATCTTGGATATGACGATTAATATGGCAGTGGAGTTCTTCGAGAATATCCCGACTATCTTATCCAAGATCAAGGTCCTGCAGGATGTAGGTCTGGGATATATCAAGTTGGGGCAACCCTCTACTACCTTATCCGGTGGCGAGAGCCAACGTGTCAAGCTGGCTACCGAGCTGGCGAAGCGGGATACGGGAAAGACGCTTTATGTATTGGATGAACCTACCACCGGTCTGCACTTCGAGGATATCCGGGTCTTGCTGGGGGTATTGAACAAGTTGGTGGATAAAGGCAACACGATCATCGTTATCGAACATAACCTCGATGTTATCAAAAGCGCCGATTACTTGATCGATATGGGTCCCGAGGGCGGTCGCCGTGGAGGTAACGTCCTTTTCACAGGGACTCCGGAGGCTTTAGCGAAGAGTGGCGTCGGGTTTACGGCTCCGTTCTTGAAAGAAGAGTTAGATATAGCAAATAAGAAAAAATGAAGAATCCTATACAAATGATCAAGCAGTGCGTGGAGAAGGAGGAACCTTACTTCGTGCTGAGAGGGCAGGACGTATGTGCGTTGGCTGCCATAGAGACCTATTATGAGGAGGTGAGGAATAAGGTGAAAGATCCTTATTTCATCGAGGAGATCGAAGAGATCATGAAAGATTTCCGGGCGTACCGGGAGGAAGTGTCTAACACTAAAATACCGGATTGATTTATGGCAGACGACAGTTACAAGACCATCAAGCAAGTAGCCGAGGGATATTATACCGAGAAGCGCAGCCGCTTTATCTCGTATGCTATCCCCGTGCGTACGGTGGAAGAGGTGAAGGAGCAACTGGAGAAATACCGTAAACAATATTATGATGCCCGCCATGTATGCTGGGCGTATATGTTAGGTCCAGAGCGGCAGACGTTCCGGGCCAACGATGACGGGGAGCCTTCTTCCACGGCCGGGAAACCGATCCTCGGACAGATCAACTCGAATGAGCTGACCGATTTATTGATTGTCGTAGTACGTTACTTTGGTGGAATCGAGTTAGGAACCAGCGGGCTGATCGTCGCTTATCGCACGGCCGCCGCCGAGGCTATCGCCGCCGCCGAGATCGAGGAACGTACGGTAGACGAGGACATCACGGTCGTTTTCGAATACCCATACCTGAACGGGATCATGCGTATCGTAAAAGAGGATAACCCCGCTATCATCTCACAAAAGTTCGAGATGGATTGCGAGATGACGCTTCGTATCCGTAAAGGAGAGGCTGAACGCCTCAAAAATCGTTTGTTAAAGGTTGAGACCGCTTATCTAAAAGAGTAGCAAGCGATCAACTAATTCAATTTTCAATTGTTTTTTGTAGAGACAAGGCTCATGAGGAACCCTGCCCCTGCATTTTATTGTGTAAATATTAATATAGTTTTATCTGAATGAAAAAAGTTCTTTTATTCTCTCTTTTTCTAGTGTTGGGTTTGGTCGTGTCGCAAATGCTTCCCGCTATGGTGGGGGAACAGTATTCGCTGGTAAAGACGATCTCTAATACATTTTTGTTTATTTGCCTTGCGTTTATCATGATTAATGTGGGGCGTGAGTTCGAGATTGATAAGACCCGGTGGAAGTCTTATACCGAAGATTATTTCATAGCGATGGCTACGGCTGCGTTTCCGTGGATATTCGTGGCTTTATATTATATGTTTGTCTTGCTTCCGGGCGATTTATGGGGAAGTTGGGACGCTTGGAAGGAGAACCTGTTGCTAAGCCGGTTCGCCGCGCCTACCTCGGCGGGTATCTTGTTTACGATGTTGGCCGCCGCCGGGCTAAAAGCCTCTTGGGTATATAAGAAGGTACAGGTATTGGCGATCTTCGACGACTTGGATACGATCCTGTTGATGATCCCGTTGCAAATCATGATGATCGGCTTGCGCTGGCAATTGGGGGTCATTATTCTGGTTGTGGTATTGCTCTTGATCCTGGGCTGGAAGAAAATGGGATATTATAATGTACGTCAAGACTGGAAAGCCATCTTGTTCTATGCCGTCGTGACGTTTGGTATCACGCAAGTGATTTATCTGGTATCGAAACATATGTACGGGGAGGAGGCTAGCATCCATATCGAGGTACTTTTACCTGCGTTTGTCGTAGGTATGATCATGCGGCATAAGCATATCGATACCAAGATCGAGCACCAAGTGTCCGATTTTATCTCTTATCTCTTTATGTTCCTTGTCGGAGTGAGCATGCCGGTGTTTATGGGTGTGGATTTCGCTCAGCAAGCGGCGGAAGTAACTACGGTGACAGGTTCCCAGCCGATGATGTCATGGTCGATGATCGCTTTACACGTCGTAATCGTCTCATTCTTATCCAATATCGGTAAACTATTTCCTTTGTTTTTCTACCGTGACCGGATGAAACGGGAGCGTTTGGCGCTGTCTATCGGTATGTTTACCCGTGGAGAGGTAGGAGCCGGCGTTATTTTCATAGCCTTGGGATATGGATTAGGTGGCCCTATGTTGATAATTTCTGTGTTAACTATTGTGTTTAATTTAATTTTAACTGGTATCTTTGTCATCTGGGTAGAGAAACTCACACGCAGCGCTTATAACCTGGAGCAAGCAGGAAAAGCCAAAGCTGTCAATTAATAGAAAAAACACTTGAAGGTATTTCAAGATGATATCCCGTTTCCCTCTTGGGAGGGAAAGGGAATAGTCATAGTACGATCAATTGTTGAAGACCTTCATCTAACTTATTATTTATGGACCGTACGATTAATGTTATCCTTAAACCGTTGCGTCGCTTCGCTATACAGAAGCCGAACGCTAGTCTTTTATTGTTTGCCGCTACCATCGTTGCTATGGTCTTGGCCAATTCGCCTTGGGCAGATAGGTATCACCAGTTATTAGCTTTTCCAATCGATCTGCAAGCCGGGCAGTTTAACTTCTTCGCGCATCATGGCGAGACCATGTCTATGCTGGCTTTCGTGAACGACGCCCTTATGGCGGTTTTCTTTTTCGTGATCGGTCTGGAGATCAAGCAAGAGGTTTTGATCGGTGAGTTGAGTTCCGTGCGGAAGGCGCTATTGCCTATTATCGCCGCCTGTGGTGGAATGATCGTGCCGGTCTTATTTTATATGTTAGTATGTAATACGCTTCCCGAGGTAAACGGGGCGGCTATTCCGATGGCTACGGATATCGCTTTCGCCTTGGCCGTATTGGGCTTGTTGGGGAAGCGGGTGCCGTTGAGCATGCGTATCTTCTTGACCGCCTTGGCTGTGGTGGATGATATTGGAGGTATCATAATTATCGCCCTGTTTTATAGCGGGCATATCGCTTTCGAGCCTTTGTTGATATCCCTGATAGTCCTCGCTTTGTTGTATGTGGGAGGAAAGTTCCGGGTACACAACCGATTGTTTTTCTATATCGGTGGCTTTATCGTTTGGTTGCTATTTCTGGAGTCAGGAATCCATCCGACAATCGCCGGCGTGTTGATCGCCTTTACGGTTCCAGCCCGTCCGGTTGTTAAGCTAGATGATTTCACGTGTGATATGACCGGGTATTTGAATATGCTGGACTATACCGAGGTTCGTCAGTCCCGTAAAGCGGAAGTGCTTACGCCTACACAAATTCAGGTATTGAATAACATCCATACGTTGGCGGATAAAACGATCAGTCCGTTGCAGACCATCGCTGATAAGTTGCATCCTTTGGTAAACTATGTGATACTTCCTTTATTCGCTTTCGTGAATGCCGGTGTGACATTCGGGGATATCCAACCCCAGACATTAGTTAATGTTCCGTTGGCAGTGTTCGTGGGCCTATTTGTAGGAAAGACATTAGGTATATTCTCTTTCTCTTACTTGTTCGCGTGTACGCCATTCGCCTCCATGCCTACAGGCATGAGCAAGCGTAATTTATTTGGAGTATCCATGTTGGGAGGAATAGGTTTCACGGTAGCCTTGTTCATAGCGAATCTTTCCTTTGACGGCAGTACGGCGGCGGGTGCCGATCTCTTGAATCAGGCGAAGCTGGGTGTATTCACGGGATCGTTTATATCCGGTCTTTGCGGTTATCTGGTATTGAAATGGGTTTTACCTAAAGAAAAAGTGGAAACGATCTAAATAAAAAGGCAGTCCGGCAAGGACTGCCTTTTACATTATATTATGCCGTAACTAAAGTTTCGTGAGATCTTGTTGCCATGTAATATATGATTTGATAATTGAGCACGCCTTCTTAAACCTCTTTGGATTTGTTGAATAGCGAGCCGATCCATAATAACAAAATAGCTCCGACCGTAGAGGTTATCAAGCTCCCTAAGATACCACCGGCCGATATGCCTAGTAAACTGAATACCCAGCCACCCAATACACCTCCAATAATACCTAGGATCAAATTAACAATGACCCCGAAACCTCCTCCACGCATAATCTTACCAGCCAGATAGCCGGCAACGATACCGATGATAATAGACCAAATAAATCCCATAACGAATAGTTTTATATTTTATTTAAAAGTTCTGATGCTTTGTATTTAAACACATCCGAAAAGTCTTTGGTTGCGCTTTGTATCTCTTTTTTTACTTGACCTCGAATTGTATTTTCTTCTGGTTCCCCTCGTTGTCGATGAGGGTAAGGAGATGTTTTCCTTGGCTCACGGAGCAACTGATCTGGTGATTCTCGGTGGTCTCTCCCAGATAGCTTTCGTCCAGATGCCAGTAAATCGTAGCGTCACGGCGGGCGTGGGCGGCCTTGAAGATAAATTTCTCGGACTTTCCGGAGAAGCCTTTCGGAAGGTAGAGAATGGCGTTATGCTCGGGATAGATCAGTTCGATCTGGCGGTTCAGGTCTTGCCCGCAGCCGGGTTTTACCGGAGGGAGCGGGATATAATCGATGTGATAGTTGCGGTAGTAATACTCCTGTGCGGGAGGAAGCACGAACCACGGGCGGCTGATCATCCGGTCGACAGACTCGCAGGAACTATTGACCCTGTACCGTCCGTCCGCCGATAGATGCACGAGCTTATGGTAGGGGCAGACCCCCGTGTTATTGCCGGACAGCGGCATGTATAAGGTGTCCGTTTGCTCGCAGTAGGGCGAGGCTTTATGTCCGCTGTTCCGGCAGATCGCCATGGGAAGCGTCTCATCGTAGGGCAGGTCGAACCATTCGCCACCGGGCAATAGGGAAAAGAGATCGAAAAGGACCGGGGCGGCGTTGCCGACACCCGTAAGTCCCGGACGGCCCTCGCCGGAAGCGTTACCTGCCCATACGCCGACGACGTAGCGGGGAGTCGTGCCGATCGCCCAAGCGTCTCGTCCCCCGTAACTCGTCCCGGTCTTCCATGCGATCCGTTTCATCGACTCGAATTGTTGCCAGTCGGCCTCTTCCTCGGGACGGTTCAGGGCAGACATCGCCTCGAACGTGTACCACAGGGCCGCGGAGGAAAGGAGAGCCTTATCGGTGAGCCGGCTATCGGTAAGGGAACGGATGGGTTCCTTCCTCTCCGCCGGAAAGGGAGTCAGCGGATGGATATCCGCCGGATTATAGCGTCCGTTGTAAGTACGGTAATGTTTAAGCACACGAGACATGGAGGCATACATACCGGAAAGATCCCATAAGGTTCCCTCGGCCCCTCCCAAGATCAAGGAGGCCCCGTAATGTTCCTCGGAGAAACGTAAGGTAGTCATTCCCCACGATTTCAGTAAAGACATAAAGCGTCCGGTATTATACTGGGAGAGCATACGTACCAAGGGCACGTTCAAGGAGCGCTCTATGGCTACATGGGCCGGTACCGCCCCGTAGAATGTCTTGTTGTAATTATGGGGGGAGAAGCCGTTTATATTCAAGGGCACGTCCGATACCAGCATGGAGGGGAGCAACAGCCCGTCGTGCAGCATACCGGCATACAGGAAGGGCTTGAGAATACTTCCCGTGCTGCGGGGCGAGGTGATGATATCCACTTGGTTCCCCCGCCGCTCGTCGGCCGGATAGGTAGCGTTTCCGGCGTAGGCCAATACCTCCCCGGTCTCCACGTCCGCTACGATCGCCGCCAGATTATGGATATGGTTGGAACTGTATTCACGGGCATAACGGTTTACGAGGGCCTGTGTCTGCCGTTGCAGGGCTTGGCGGACGGAGGTTTGGATGCGTTGTCCTGGTTGTTCTGCGGCCAGTCTTTCTAACAGGTGAGGGGCATCATTAGGTAAAGGGAGAGGGGCTTCGGGAAGTGGCTCCATGCAGGCCAGCTCGTATTCGGTCTCCTCCAATACACCTTTCTTTTGAAGGGAAGCCAATAAGCGATCCCGCTTCTCCTTCAGTTGTTTCCGGTTTCTCCCGGGGTGGATCAAGGCGGGGGAGTTGGGAAGAACCGCGAGCTTGGCGCTCTCTGCCCACGATAGCTCGGAGGCGCTTCGCCCGAAATAACGCCATGCGGCGGTCTCCAGCCCGATTACGTTTCCCCCGAAGGGAGCGTGTGAGGCATAGAGGTTCAGTATCTCTTGTTTGCTATAGGTGGTTTCCAGAAAGAGCGCCCAGCACATCTCGATCGTTTTCTCGTAGAAGGTTCGGTCTTGGTTTCCTCTCGCTATGCGTGCCAATTGCATGGTCAAGGTACTTCCTCCGCTCACCACACGCCCCGCTTTCCCGTTCAAGCGGATCGCTCGGAAGATGGCGGCGGGGTCTATACCGGGATGGTAAAAGAACCGTTTATCCTCATACGTGAGCAAGCAATCCACGAATTTATCAGGCAAGCTATCCGCCGCCGGGAAACGCCATTGCCCGTCCGGTGCGATACGTGCGCCTAAAAGCTCGCCCTCGGCCGAATATAATAAGGTAGAGCAGGGGGCGGGAAATAATTGCCGGGGCACGATGCCATACAGGATACACCACGCCGTCACGCCGATCCCCAAGAGGGATGCGAGGAGGCGCCATGGCACTAGTCCCGGCCTCGGTAGTAGCGACTTGGATAGATGGCTGAGGCATCTGCCAGTACTTCGTAGGAAGTACTGTAGTACTGTGAGCAAAGTACTGCGGTACTCCTTACGAAGTACTGCGGTACTGTCCGGCTGAGTATTGCGGTACTTTATAAGGAGTACTGCCTCAATCATACCAATTGACACTCTCCTCATAATGATCGAACCTTAGCTCTTCCGTCACTCCGACTCTTCGCAAGGCGTTTAGCACGATCCTTTGCTCTTTAGGTGAGAGTGGAAATTCGCCCCTTCGCCGCTCGAAGTAGGGGTTACGTCCGAAATGGGACATGAGTATCGACATGAATTGCTGGTATTGCGCCGGGAACATCCGGCTCTGCATCCCGGTGAAGCCCCGTGCGTAGGTGACGGGAGCGGAGTCTCGGAAGTAGGGGCAAGCCTCATCCCGGGTACAGAGGGTGGGGTTCAGCAGCCGTAATACGGTTGCCGGTTGTTCGATGAGCGGTTGGTAGGCGATCTGGTGCAGGCACTTTCCGGCCCGAGGGCAATCTTGTTGCTGGCAGACGGCGTAGTCGATGGGGATTTCCTTGTGTAGTTTCTTGGGCATGATCTTGTTTTACAATCTTAGATGTTTCATTGAACGCAAATATAGCGAATATATTCGAGAAGTGATTGTTCGAAAAGGAGATATACGGATAGATCATTGCATCTTGGTATAATTTATGTACATTTGTGGATTAACCATTTAAACATTCATGTGTATGATACGGTCTATCGGTTTATTCTGCGTACTTTGTCTCTTGTCTATCTTGACAAGTTGTCATACGACAAGCTCCACGGATCAAGATCTCCCTCCTTATAATCCGAATGTAGAGGCGTTTACTACCGGGAAGATTTCCCGGTATTCTCCCGTTTACCTGATCTTTAATCAAGAGATCCCGGCGGATCGATTAAAGTCGGACCGATTGGGAAAACTCGTGCGCCTCAAGCCCGATGTGCCGGGGAAATGGGCTTTCGAGAATAACCGGACGTTGGTATTCAAGCCGGAGAAAGGCTTTGAGCGAAACACCTCTTATCAAGTGAAAGCCGATTTGTCCGAATGGTTTGAGGCACAAGGCAAGGATAAGCAGTTCGCTTTCGGTTTTACCACGCTCCCTTTAGCCCTTCGGGGGAATCTGGAATCGATGGATATCCATACGAAAAACGAGAATGGGTACGATCTGACAGCCGTGCTTTTTACTCCGGATAAGGAATCTCCGGAGACCGTGGAGTCGTTGGTGAATTTCTCGGAGAAGGTAGACGCTACTTGGCAACACAGCCCGGATGGGAAGAAACATGAGGTGACCTTGACCAATGTTGCCGCCGGGATGGAGGGGGAACGGACGTTTAAGATTTCCGTCTCTTCTAATAAGCTAGGCGTGGAAAAGGCCGATGTAGTGACGGTGGGCATTCCGGATCAGAATGATTTCTCTGTATACGACGTGGTATATGTATCCGAGCCGGAACGCTACGTGGAGGTAGCTTTCACGAAATTATTGGACTCGGCCCAAGATATGAGAGGCTTGGCTTTTATCGCCGGAAATACCTCGGAGACCGTAAACGTGGATGGGAACAAGATACGCCTATATCCGGATGCCGACTTGCGGGAGAAGGGTGCGATGAACATCCATCTGAACCAAGGCATCCGCAGTAAGAGCGGCTTGAGCCTAAAAGAGGCCGTCGTGCGTCAAGTGGTAGCCGACGAGCAGAAACCTAACGTCCGTTTTATAGGGAAAGGAGTGATCATCCCGCAATCCACGCAATTATCCGTTCCTTTCCAAGCGATTTATTTGCGAGGGGTTACGGTGGGCGTTATCAAGATATTGGAGCAGAATATCGGTCAGTTCCTGCAATCGAACAACTTGGATGAGTCCGGGGAGTTGATGCGTGTCGGACGCTTGATTACCCGTAAGACGATCTTCTTGGATGAGGAGGGTCTTGATTTATCCCGGTGGAATACGTTCGCGATCGATTTGAAACGATTGATCGAGCCGGAACCGGGCGCTATCTACCGTCTGGAGCTTTCGTTTGACCGTCCTTTGTCTGTTTATCCTTGCGGGAATGATACGGTGGTCCTCTCGAAGGAACAGATCTTGGCCTCGGATGAGATCCGTTTCAAGGAAGAGTCCGCCCGTTTTGACGAGGGAGGGTATTTCTATTATCGCCAGTATGATTGGTCTGATTATAATTGGGAGGATCGGGATGATCCTTGCTCGGATAGTTATTACTTTAATAAGGTAGAGGGAAAGAATATCTTGGCTACCAATTTGGGACTGGTCGCCTTGATGGGGCAGGATAATGATATGACCGTGTTGGTGCATAATATACAGAATACGGAGCCGGAGCGAGGAGTTACGGTTACCGCCTATAATTACCAACACCAAGCGTTGGCCTCGGGCACGACCGATGACAAGGGACAGGTACGGCTGGATCTCTCCTCGGGACGTCCGTTCTATCTGATCGCCTCACAGGGAACCCAACGTTCCTATCTGCGGGTGGATAACGGATCGGCTCTCTCGCTCAGTTCGTTCGATGTATCGGGCGAGGTAGTCCAGAAAGGGATCAAGGGCTTTATTTATGGTGAGCGAGGCGTATGGCGTCCGGGTGATACGTTGCATCTGGGCTTTATGCTGAACGACCGGGCGAAGCAATTGCCGGCAGAGCATCCGGTGGTGATGGAGCTGTACAACCCGTTAGGGCAAATGTATGCCCGTAAGACGCAGACCCGTGGCGAGCTGGGGCTTTACGCCTTCGATTTCGTTACCGAGGCGGATGCTCCCACGGGTGCGTGGAATGTGAAGGCGCAAGTGGGTGGGGTCTCTTTCTCGAAGCGCTTACGCATCGAGTCCATCAAGCCAAACCGCCTGAAGATCGCCTTATCCATGCCGGAGAAGACCTTGTTGCGTGGTGAGCCTATGGATGCCCGCCTGCATGTGGAATGGCTGCAAGGAGCTATCGCCCGTAACTTGAAATATGATATACAAGGTACCTTTATCGCCACCCCGACTACCTTCGAGGGCTATAAGGGTTTCTATTTCGACGATCCTTCCCGTGTATTTAATACGGAAGAGAGTAAGCTGATCTCCGGTGTTACCAATGAGCGGGGCGATGCCACGGTACAAGCCCGCTTCGAGCTGGGTTCTACCGCTCCCGGAATGTTGCTGGCAAACCTAGTGACCCGGGTCTATGAGGAATCCGGCGATTTCAGTATCGACGCGGACCGGATGCTTTACTCGCCTTATCGCCGGTATGCCGGTATCAAGTCTCCGCAGAAAGATAAGGAACAACTAAATACCGGAACCAATTACACCTACGAGGTCGCTTCTGTTGATTATTTAGGGAAACCGCAAGCGAATACGGAATTAGACGTGAAAGTATATAAGGTCTATTGGTATTGGTGGTGGGATTCCAACAGTAGCGGTCTGGCCAATTACGTATCGGATTCCTACAATAAGCCGGTAAAGACATTTACCGTCCGTACGGATGGGGCCGGTCGGGGTACGTTCCAGCTCTCTTTCCCGGATAAGGAGTGGGGAACGTATTTCATTTCCGTGAAAGATAAGGAGAGCAAGCACTCTACGGGAGTGATGAGTTATTTCGACTGGCCTTATAACGAGGGCCGACGTAACACCGATGGCAGCGAGTCCGCCACGATGCTTAGTTTCAAGACCGATAAGGATAGTTATACGCCCGGCGAGAAGATGGTAGTCACCTTCCCCTCTACGAAAGGAAGCCGTGCGATTATCAGTATAGAGAACGGCGTGCGTGTCCTTTCCTTGACGGAACATACGTGCGAGGATAAACAAACGACCGTGAGACTGGATGTGACGAAAGATATGCAGCCGAACGCTTACGTCTATATCACCCTTTTGCAGCCTCATGGCATCACGAAGAACGATTTGCCGATCCGCTTGTACGGCGTGGTCCCGTTCACGGTAACTTCTCCGGAGAGCCATCTGACCCCGGTCATCCAATCTCCCGCCGAGCTGAAACCGGATGCCTCTTATACCGTCTCCGTCTCCGAGAAGAATGGAAAGGAGATGGCTTACACGCTGGCGATCGTGGATGAGGGCTTGCTGGACCTGACCCGTTTCCGTACGCCGGAGCCTTGGAAGGCGTTTAACGCCCGGGAAGCGTTGGGCGTGAATACATGGGATTTATATAACTACGTGGTTGGCGCTTACGGCGGCCGTATCGAGCAGTTGTTCAGTATCGGCGGCGACGATGCGCTGAACAAAGGCCCGAAAGCGATCGTGAACCGCTTCAAGCCCGTGGTGCGATTTGACGGCCCGTTCTTGCTGAAGAAGGGGAAGACCGCCCGGCATACCTATCAGATGCCGAATTACAACGGGCGTGTCAAGATCATGGTGGTAGCCGGAAACGGGGAGGCTTATGGACATGCCGATAAGAGCGTGATGGTACGTAAGCCCGTAATGCTGCTAGGAACCTTGCCCCGGGTGATCGGCGTGGGCGAGGAGATGGTAGTACCCGCTACGGTATTCGCTACCGAGGATGGCGTAGGAGCCGTGAATGTATCTATCGCTTGCAGCTCGAATATGGAAGTGGTCGGCGAGGCGACGAGGAGCTTGAGCTTCGAGCGGAAAGGGGATCAGCAAGCCTCGTTCCGTATCCGGGTGAAGAAGAACCCGGGTATCGGGAAGGTAACGATAACCGCTACGGGTAAAGGGGATAAATCCGCTTATGAGACGGAACTGGAGATCCGTACGGTACGCCGCCCGCAAGTGAAAGTTACCGCCGCTACCTTGGAGGCCGGCAAGTCTTGGAAAGAGACGGTTGCGATGCCGGGTGCCACGGGTACGAACCAGTTGACTTTGGAAGTGTCGGATATCGCCCCCGTGAACTTATCCTCACGTCTATCTTATTTGTTGGGTTATCCTCACGGATGTCTGGAACAGATCACCTCGAAAGGATTCCCGCAGCTTTATATCTCCTCGTTTACGGATTTGACCCCTCAACAGGCGAAATCCACGGAGGAGGCCGTGAAAGAGGTGATCCGCCGTCTGCGCTCTTACCAGACCGTAGATGGGGCTTTCGCCTATTGGCCGGGTGGAACGAGCAGCAATGGCTGGGGTACGGTTTTCGCTACTCATTTCTTGCTGGAAGCCTCGAAGAAAGGCTACTTGGTTCCCGAGGCCATGAAACAAAGCGTATTGAATAATCTACGCCGGGTAGCCCGTAATTGGAAGCCGGCTACCTCTTATTATATGGATTCGGAAGAGACTACCCAAGCCTATCGCCTGTATGTATTGGCTTTGGCCGGGTCGCCGGAGATGGGTGCCATGAACCGCTTGAAAGAGATGAAAGACTTGGCCTCCATGAGTCGCTGGTCGCTAGCTTCCGCCTATGCCTTGGTCGGCCGTGAGGATGTCGCTCAAGACTTGATCAGTAAGACGACGGCTCTTCCTTCCGGTTATTCCGAGTATGACGAGACGTTCGGCAGTGATGTCCGGGATCAATCCATCCAGTTAATGACGCTTTGCTTGTTGGATAAAGGCAAGGAGGCCGCTACTTTGGTGGAAGAGTTGTCCAAACAACTTTCTTCGGATGATTGGTTGAGCACACAATCTACGGCATTCGCTTTAGTTGCCTTGTCGGACTACCTAGCTAAATATCGGGTAGACGGGGCCATGGATTTCACGTACGCTTGTGGCGGAAAGGATGGACAGGTGAAAACGGATAAGAATATATGGTCCGAGACCTTATTGGATAAGGCGGGGACCTCGGCGAGCGTCGAGTTGAAGAACACGGGTAAATCTACGCTCTTCGCCCGTATCATAACCGAGGGAATACCGGAGCAGGGAGAGGAAAAAGCGTATGCGAACGGTGTCTCGTTGGCGGTTAGCTATGTGGACTTGAACGGACGTCCGGTCAATGTCGCCCAATTGGAGCAAGGTACGAATTTCTCCGCCGTGGTTACGGTAAAGAACCCTTCGGCCCGGGGATATAATAATTTGGTATTATCGGAGATCTTCCCTGCCGGATGGGAAATACTGAATACCCGCTTCCTGAATGGAGCTGCTACGGACAGCCTGACCGCCGGAGTGAATTATCAGGATATTCGTGACGACCGTGTTTATAGTTATATAGACCGTCTGCCGGCAGGCAGTCAAGTGACCGTGAAGATCAATCTTTGCGCAGTCTACCCGGGCCGCTTCTACCTGCCTCCGGTGTATTGCGAGGCGATGTACGATTATTTAATCCGTGCGAATACCGCGGGACAAGAAGTTACCGTATTCTAATTTCGTGGGGGCGGGCAGACCCCGCCCTTATATTTTTTCGAAATTTATTGGATTTATAGTTGTATGCTCGAATAAAACCATTACATTCGCAGCATATTTGAGATTGATTTAAGTTAGTATTAGAAAGTATTTGCTCACAACTTGATTTGTTAGGTAAACTTTTTTAGTCGACATACTCAGCTCAATTAACCATTTAATTAAAGTTTACAAAATGAATCTTTACATTTCAAATCTAAGTTACAACATCTCTGATGAGGACTTAAGACAGTTATTTGCTGATTACGGTGAGATTACTTCAGCAAAAGTTATTATGGATAGAGAAACCGGCCGTTCAAGAGGCTTCGGTTTCGTTGAGCTGAGCGATGATGAGCTAGCTAAAAAGGCTATCGAGGAGTTAAACCAAGCAAGTTATGACGGCAAAGTCATCAATATAACAGAAGCCAGACCTAGAGAGGATAGAGGCGACAGAGGTGGTCGTTTCAATAACAACAGAGGTGGCGGCTACGGTTCCAACAGAGGCGGTGGCTATGGCTCTAACAGAGGTGGCGGTTATGGTTCTAACCGGGATGGTGGAAGATATTAATTCTATCTAGATAAAAAGGAAAGAGCGATCAGAGATGGTCGCTCTTTTTTATTTCAAGCGCATAAGCTCGTCCTCTGTCTGTCGTGATCTTTAGGTTACTGTTTTCCTCCACTAAAGGCCGTAGCCTTCGGATCAAGGTGTTCAAGGTCTCGTCGGCGTTGATCTTTCCCGGCCATAAGCTCTCGCAGATATCCGAGCGGTTCAAGATATGCGTAGGCGATAGGAAAAACATCTCCATCAAGGCATATTGCTGAGGGGTGAGTTTTAGTTTCTCCTCATTCTCCTTATAGAAGGAGGCGGTCTCGCAAGAAAGGTTCAAATTACCGAAAGAGATGGTCTTTCCCGGATGGATAGGCTGAGGCATTATCAACTCCTTTCTATAACGTTTAAGCAATAGGGGCAGGGTAGCGGATAAAAAGGCAAGCCCGAGGAATAGGCCGGGCAAAGATTTGTCCGATAGCCCGATAACCGCAAGGGTGGAGCAATTGGCGTACCCTTGGAATGAGATCCCGATATGATCCGTGGCAGTATTGGGGCTGTTCGCTATGGATGATGCCCAGATAATCGTATCGCTGGCGATATAATATTCGTTGAGTTTCTTGTTGGCATTAGCGGGAGCGTTTTCGGTTTGAGGATCTTTATTGAGTACGTGGATCACGATTCCCGTTTTCTTCTTGTCGGGCGTATAACTCAATGCGTCGGAAAAGTCCTTGTTATAACTTTCTATGGATACCGGATTGCCGAAAAGCTTGGATAGATTGGCATAGGTGTGTATGGAATCTTGGCTCATCCATAGGTGGAAATTTTGCAGGATCGTTTGTTGCAACGCTTGGTTCAAGTCTGTCACGATCGTTTTCTTAGCTTCCGTATAACTATGGAAACCGAAGCTGAACGAGAGAATCAGCATTAAGGAGGTACCCAAAACAGATAGATTGGCCGATAGTCGTGTATTCATTATTCGCTAGATTAGAATTAACATAAAAAGAACGTTCGAAGGTACTAAATATTATAGAAGGAAAGTATCCTTTTCGATAGGATTCGGGATGAAATAGACATAAATCCAGCTAAATGACCGGATGTCATGGAAATGTCATGGAAATGTCAGCTACTTATCCGGCGATTATTTACGTTGTCGTTGTCTGTTGCCTCTACTTTTGCCCGAAAACAAATCAAATAAGATACAGATATGAAAAGATTTCTGATGATGATGACCTTGATAGGGCTTGTGGGAAACTGGAACTCGACGTTGACCGCCCAACTCGTCTCTCCCGATTCATTGTATTTGAACGAGGACTTGCCCGAGATAAACATTGTCGCCGTGAAACCCTTGATAAAGGCAGAGGCGGATAAGACTACTTACAGTATCGCCGAGGACCCGGATTCCCGAACCTATACTTTGCTGGAGATGTTGCGGAAAGTCCCTCTAGTGACCGTGGATGGCGAGGATAACGTGAAGGTAAACGGACAATCCAGTTTTAAGATTTATATGAATGGGCGTCCCTCGAATATGTTCTCCAATAATCCCAAGGAGGTCTTGCGTAGTATCCCCGCCAGCATGATCAAGAAAGTGGAGGTGATAACAGATCCCGGTGCCCGTTACGATGCGGAGGGTGTCAGCGGAATCTTGAATATCGTGACGAAAGGAGCGGAGTTCGAGGGATATAACGCGAGTATAAACACTACGGTGATGAACTTATTTAAGAGTGTCGGTGGTTTCGCTACGCTGAAATATGGCCGATTATCGCTTTCCGGAAATTATACGTTTAGCCAACAGTCATCCGAGAGCGAGTCAGATTATCTCCGTACTCAGTCGGAAGACGGTGGGAAGCTCCGGATGCTCTCGGACGTAGACGTGAAATATCCGGCTCATTATGGAAGTCTGGAAGGCAGTTTCGAGATCGATACATTGAATTTAATCTCCTTGTCCGGAAACTTGAATATCGGAAACAGCAACTCTATTTGGAATAGCCATTATAGCAGGTTTGATAAAGAGGGGGAAGAAATCTATGCTTATAACGAGGATATGAGTAAGAAGAACGAATGGGGTAGTGCCTCCTTAAAAGCGGATTATCAGCGTTTATTCAAACGAAATAAGGAAGAGATGCTAACGCTTTCCTATCAGTACGATTATATCCCGAACGATATTTATAGCGTGTTTCATGATAAGGACAAGATGGGTAATGTCTCGTTACCCCAACTGGAGGCCGATTATACCCGGCAAATCAGTCATGCCCGTACCCATGAGCATACGGCCCAGCTTGATTACGTGAATCCTTTTACAAGTACGCATTCCATCGAGGGCGGTTTGAAGCTGATTCGGCGTAACAGTACGAGCCACGCTACTTCGGAGGTAAAGGAGTTGGGTGAGGGTGTCTGGTTACCCGCTGATTTACAACCTTTGGTGGAATATCGGCATGTGCAGAATATAGGCTCCGCCTATGCGGGATATGGATTTAAGTATGGTAAATGGAGCTTGAACCCGGGCATTCGTATGGAACATACTTGGCAGGACGTGACTTATAAACAAGGCGAAGGCAAGGATTTTAATTATCGTGTAACGGATTGGGTTCCTTCTTGGACCTCCGCTTTCCGCTTGGACGACCGGAATTTGTTTCGCTTGGCTTACAACTTACGTTTACGTCGCCCGAATATCAGCTATTTGAATCCTACGGTGTTCGTGTCTGGGACCTCTATCTCGTATGGAAATCCGGGATTGGTATCGGAGAAACATCATCGTCTTTCGGCGTCATACAGTTATTACGGAACGAAATTGAATGTGCAGGCTTCCGTGCTCTGCACCTTGGGAAAAGGGGTGATTGATGAGTATCTGTTCATTGATTCGGCGAATGTGGTGAATAGTACGTATGATAATCTCGTGGACGTGAAAGCAGCGGGAGGAAACCTTTATCTAAGCTATAATCCTTCGCCCCGGACAAGCGTGTCGCTGAACAGCATGTTGCATTATCTGGATTTACGGGCGCAGGAGGGGAATGAGGTTTACGATACGGATGTGCGTAATTCCGGCTTTTGTGGCTCTGCTTTTGTCGATTTCTCGCAGAAGTTTAAGTACGGGTGGCGTTTTGTCCTGTCGGGTGGATACGTGCGTTCCGAGCCGAATGTGGGGATGGACTCGTACGGCTTTTATTTTTACGGCTTGAGTGTGGTAAAGAGCTTCTTGAAGGATAAATTGACTTGTACGCTGCGGGCGCAAGATTTTCTGGGAGATCATAAGACGATACAGATTAACGGGCGATATCCGGACTTTCATATCCGGCAGACCGAGCGTATGTTTAGCCGTGGTTTCGGCATCGCCATTAGCTACCGGATCGGTGATTTAAAAGCGAGCGTGAAGAAAGCGGGGAGGAGCATAAGGAATGATGATCTGTTGGACGCTAAATAAAGAAGATGGTGTGCCATGATCCACAATATGGCACACCACCTACGGTATCATAACTCATCCAACCATTTCTTGCCGGGCTTTGTGTAAAGCCAAGCTAAGAAGATAGCGGCTAAAATGGTAACAACGAGCATCAACACTGTCAATCCATTTAAATCTTTTATCATGATCATATTATTTTAATATTCTATTTCCAACTCGGGCTAATAGGTAAGTACCTAAAATCCCTATATTTAACATACCCCAATTATTAATGTCGCCGATGTCTTTTGCTAATAGGAGCATTTCTCCTAATACCATCGTCGTAAACATTAATTTAGCCAAGTCAAAAAAGAACTTCCCTAAAGTCTCCCTTCGGACCTTGTCCCGTTCTTTCCTCATTGTCTGTTGTCTCTCCCAATTTCCCATAGTCCCTTGTTTTGGTTAATACTACTGATTATATGCAGGCAAATGTATATATTATCGGCGACCTGCCCAACTTTTTTATGTGGAATCGCTTATTTTCCCTAATTTTGTATCCCTAAAACGGATGAATGTGGAAGAGTATTTGAATCAACTGAATGAGAGCCAGCGGGAAGCGGTGGTTTACAATGAGGGGCCATCCTTGGTCGTGGCCGGGGCTGGCTCCGGTAAGACAAGGGTACTGACCTATAAGATCGCTTATTTATTGCAATTGGGATTGCCTCCCTATAGTATCTTGGCGCTGACCTTTACCAATAAGGCGGCCCGGGAGATGAAAGAGCGTATAGCGGCCATCACCGGTGAGCAAACGGCCCGTCGGTTATGGATGGGAACGTTCCATTCCATCTTCTCCCGTATTTTACGGAACGAGGCGGAGCATATCGGTTATCCTTCCAATTTCACGATTTATGACGCCACTGATTCCAAGAGCTTACTGAAATCCATCATCAAGGAAATGCAATTGGACGATAAGGTGTACCGCCTAGGAATGGTGCAGAGCCGGATTTCCAATGCGAAGAACTCCTTGATAACTTATACGGCCTACGAGCAAAATAAAGAGCTCGTGGAAAGCGATATGAATGCCAAGGTCCCCTTGCTCCGGGAAATCTACAAACGTTACCAGAGCCGTTGCCTGCAAGCGGGAGCCATGGATTTCGACGACTTGTTGCTGCAAACCAATATCCTGTTCCGGGATCATCCGGCCGTCTTGGAGAAATACCGGAACTTCTTCCGGTATGTATTGGTGGATGAGTATCAAGATACGAACTTTGCCCAACACTTGATCGTGCAACGGCTTTGCGAGAGACACGGCCATATCTGCGTGGTAGGGGATGACGCCCAGAGCATCTATTCCTTCCGAGGCGCGAATATAGATAATATCCTGCAATTCAAGAATCTTTATACCGGTTGCCGTATCTTCAAGCTGGAACGGAATTACCGTTCCACCCAGAATATCGTGAACGCCGCCAATAGCTTGATCGACAAGAATACACGTCAGATACCCAAAACGGTCTATTCCGAGAAGGAGGCGGGCAGCAAGGTGAGTGTTTTCACCTCGTACTCCGATTATGAGGAGGGCTACACCGTAGCCGCCCGAATCAACGAGATGCACGGGATATTAGGGAAATTCTCGTATGCCGATTTCGCTATCCTGTATCGTACCAACGCCCAGTCCCGTATCTTGGAAGAGGCGTTGCGAAAGCGGGGCATCCCTTACAAGATTTACGGCGGTTTGTCTTTTTACCAGCGGAAAGAGATCAAGGACGTGATCTCTTACTTCCGCCTGATCGTGAACCCGCACGATGAGGAGGCCCTGAAGCGAATCATCAATTATCCCACCCGGGGAATCGGGGATACGACGGTAGGTAAGCTTGTCGGCGCCGCTACCGAATACGGGGTAAGCCTGTGGACCGTGCTTCAGGCCCCCTTGGAATATTCGCTACCGATAAATAACGGTACAGCTAAGAAACTGAGCGATTTCCGTAGTTTGATTGAAGTTTTCATTGAAGAGAATAAAAAACTCTCCGCGGAGGAATTGGCTACCTTGGTGGTGAAGCGTAGCGGCATCGTTTCCGACCTGTTTCAAGACCGTTCCGTAGAGGGCGTGAGCAAGCAAGAGAACTTGCAGGAGTTGCTGAAAGGTATCGCCGAGTTTTGCGAGATCCGGCGTGAGGAGGGCATGGAGCAAGTCGCCATGTCCGACTTCTTGGCGGAGGTATCCTTGCTCACCGATCAAGATAACGATAAAGAGGAAAATTCCGATAAGGTCACGATGATGACCGTACATGCCGCCAAGGGATTGGAATTCACGAATGTTTTCGTGGTAGGCTTGGAGGAAGACCTATTCCCCTCGGCCCTGTCGAAAGATAACCCGAGAGCGGTAGAGGAGGAGCGTCGTTTGTTCTACGTGGCGATTACCCGTGCGGAGCAAAATTGCGTATTGAGCTATGCGAAGAGCCGCTATCGTAACGGGAAGACGGATATGTGTACGCCCAGCCGTTTCTTGAAGGATATAGACGCTAAGTATCTGGATATGCCTTCGGATGCCGGCGCTTCAGATGCATTCGCCTCGGCCCGTGAACGCTATAGGTGGGCGGTTGAGGATGATTTCGTGTCGCCAGTGAAGCAAGCGGCACAGCGTCAAGGGCATCTTACGAAGCTAAAAAACTCGATGGAATCGTCCTTTTCGGCGGCTCCAGCCACGGATGCCTCTGTTTTGAGGGTGGGCCAGAAGGTCAATCACGACCGTTTCGGCGATGGCGAGATCGTCTCGATGGAAGGTGAGGGAGGTGATGCGAAAGTGACGGTCGCCTTCAAGAATTTCGGAGAAAGGCGACTTTTGCTTAAGTTTGCCAAACTCAGCGTGTTAGGCTAAGTGCGTTTTTGCTCGAATTCATTTTCGAATGCCGAATCGAACACTGCTTTTTGAAGCTAAGTCGTTGGATTTTAATGATTGGCAGAAAAGGAAAGGTTTATTTTCGAATGGGCTTTCGAACTCACTTTCGCATCATATAAGATATAAATAGATATTATAATAAAAATATAAAGAATAGAGGCAAGATGCCTCCTTTCTTTTTTTTCGATTAAAAAGAGAATGAAAAGAACCCAGAAATACTATAGTGCTTGTGCCCAAGTACTATAGTATTTGTCTACGAACATAGTAGTATTCGCAAGTTAACACAACTGTCTTTTTTCTGCGACATATTCAATGAATTACCCCGATAATAGTTGTAATATCAGAATGTTTTTCTTATATTTGCATGTTAATATGAAATATTGAGATACAGCATGATAGACATCAACAAGATACCCTCGCCTTGCTATGTGATGGAGGAGAAATTACTGAGAAACAACCTGTCCTTGATCAAGAGCCTAAAAGAACGTGCGGGAGTGAATATCATATTGGCTTTTAAGGCTTTCGCTTTATGGAAAGCGTTCCCGATCGTACGTGAGTACATTCCTTTTTCGACAGCAAGTTCTAAATTTGAGGCCCAGTTGGCCTTCGAGGAAATGGGAAGTCCGGCGCATACCTATTCCCCGGCTTATACGGAGGCTGATTTCCCGTTGATCTTGAGATACAGTAGTCATGTCACGTTTAACTCGCTCTCTCAGTTCCATCGTTTTTATCCGATGGTGCGGGCGGATGGTAACCGGGTGTCTTGTGGATTGCGGATCAATCCGGAATACTCGGACGTGGAGACGGACTTGTATAATCCTTGTGCCCCGGGTTCCCGGATGGGGGTGACCGGCGACTTGCTGGGAGACACGTTGCCGGAGGGTATCGAGGGGCTGCATTTCCATACTTTGTGCGAGTCTACCTCCTATGATCTGGAGCGGACGCTGGCCGAGGTGGAGAGGCGTTTTGGCCGTTTCCTGCCTCACGTTAAGTGGCTGAATATGGGAGGTGGTCATTTGATGACCCGTAAGGATTACGACGTGGAGCATTTAATCGCTTTGCTGAAAGGCTTTAAGGAAAGATATCCGAACTTGGAGTTGATCATGGAGCCGGGTAGCGCCTTCGCTTGGCAGACCGGGTTCTTGCTGACAACCGTGGTGGACATCGTGGAGAACCACGGTATCAAGACGGCGATTATCGACGCCTCGTTCACCTGCCATATGCCGGATTGCCTGGAGATGCCCTACAAGCCGGCTATCCGTTTCGCCACGGATGCCGTGGAGGGGAAACCTACGTACCGGATCGGGGGGAATAGCTGTTTAAGCGGTGATTATATGGGGGATTGGTCGTTCGACAAGCCTTTGGAGATCGGCGACAAGCTGATTTTCGAGGATATGATCCACTACACGATCGTGAAGACGAATATGTTCAACGGCATACCGCACCCTTCCTTGGCCCTTTGGAGCAAGGACGACCAGCTGGTGATGTACCGTACGTTCGGCTATGAGGATTATAAGAACAGGATGGATTAAAAACAGAAACAAAATAAATATGGGTATTTTTAGCTTTTTCAGTAAAGACAAGAAGGAAACCTTGGATAAAGGTCTATCGAAGACAAAAGAAAGTGTTTTCTCCAAGATTACCAAGGCGATCGCCGGTAAGAGTAAGGTGGACGACGATGTGTTGGATAATTTGGAGGAAGTACTGATTACCTCGGATGTCGGTGTAGATACCACGTTGAAAATCATCGACCGTATCGAGAAGCGTGTGGCCCGTGACAAGTATGTCACCACCCAAGAATTGACCACCCTGCTGCGTGACGAGATCGCTAGCTTGCTGACAGAGAACAATACGGAGGATGCCGAGGGATTCGCGCTTCCGGAGGGCAAGAAACCCTACGTGATCATGGTTGTAGGCGTGAACGGGGTGGGTAAGACGACCACGATCGGTAAGCTGGCCTACCAGTTCAAGAAAGCCGGCAAGAAGGTCTATCTGGGCGCCGCCGATACGTTCCGTGCCGCCGCCGTGGAGCAACTAGTGATCTGGAGCGAGCGGGTAGGCGTACCTATCGTGAAGCAGAACATGGGCTCGGACCCCGCTTCCGTGGCTTTCGATACGCTGAGCTCCGCCAAGGCGAACGATGCCGACGTGGTGATTATCGATACCGCCGGACGTCTGCATAACAAGATCAACTTGATGAACGAGCTTACCAAGATTAAGAACGTGATGAAGAAGGTGATCCCGGACGCCCCCCACGAGATCTTGTTGGTATTGGACGGCTCTACCGGGCAGAACGCTTTCGAGCAAGCGAAACAATTTACCGCCGCCACCGAGGTGAACGCCTTGGCCGTGACCAAGCTGGACGGTACAGCCAAGGGGGGTGTCGTGATCGGTATCTCCGACCATTTCCGTATCCCCGTGAAATATATCGGACTCGGCGAGGGGATGGAGGATTTGCAAGTATTCCGCAAACGTGAGTTTGTCAATTCGTTATTTGGAGAATGAGAAAAAACAAAGTAGATATTATTACGCTGGGTTGCTCGAAGAACCTAGTGGACTCGGAGCAATTGATGCGCCAATTCGTTGCCAATGGCTATACGGTAGAGCATGATCCCCATAAGATCAATGGCGAGATCGTGGTGGTGAATACCTGTGGTTTCATCGGCGACGCCCAAGAGGAATCTATCAATATGATCCTAGAACTGGGCGAACAAAAACAAAAAGGACGGATCGGGAAGCTCTTCGTGATGGGCTGCTTGTCGGAACGTTTCTTGAAAGATCTGGAGAAGGAACTTCCCGAGGTAGATCGTTTCTACGGGAAATTCAATTGGAAGGAGTTGATCTCCGATCTGGGCAAGTCGTACCATCAAGAGCTAGCTACCGAGCGTGTGCTCACCACCCCGAGGCACTACGCTTACGTGAAGATCGGGGAGGGATGCAACCGTACTTGTTCTTACTGTTCGATCCCGATCATAACCGGGGCTTACCAGTCCCGTCCGATGGAAGAGGTCGTAGACGAGGTGCGTGGCTTGGTGGCGCAAGGCGTGAAAGAATTCCAGATGATCGCCCAAGATCTTACGTTTTATGGCCTCGATCGCTATAAGCGAATGGCCTTGCCGGAACTGGTGGAGCGGGTATCCGACATCCCGGGCGTGGAGTGGATTCGTTTGCATTACGGGTATCCGTCTCATTTCCCCTATGACCTGTTGCCGGTGATGCGTGAGCGTGATAACGTTTGCAAGTATATGGACATCGCCCTCCAGCATATCAGCGACCCGATGTTGAAGATGATGCGCCGCAATATCACGAAGGCCGAGACCTATGAGCTGTTGGAGCGTATGCGCCGGGAAGTGCCGGGCATCCATCTACGCACCACCTTGATGGTGGGTCATCCCGGCGAGACGGAACAGGATTTCGAGGAGTTGATCCGCTTCGTGAAAGATATCCGCTTCGAGCGTATGGGCGCTTTCGCTTATAGCCATGAGGAGGGTACCTATGCTTATCAGCATTATAAAGACGAGATCCCGCAGGAGGTGAAGCAAGACCGACTGGATTACTTGATGCGTGTGCAAGAAGGCATCTCCGCCGACGTGAACGCCTCGAAAGTAGGGCAGACCTTCCGAGTGATCGTAGACCGGGAGGAGGAGGATTTTTACGTGGGACGTACGCAATACGACTCGCCCGAGGTAGATCCGGAAATATTGATCTCCAAGGATACTCCCTTGAGTCCGGGTAGCTTTTACCAAGTAAAGGTGATTGACGCACAAGCGTTTGATCTGTATGGTAAAGTGTTGAATTGATGTAAAAACTGTCAATATATTTGTCGGTTAACGAAAAAATAACTAATATAGCAGCACGAACTGTTATGGAATTAGATATGAAAAACAAGGAACTTATAACGGAATTGGCGAATCGCATGGATTGGACCTCGAAGGAGGTATCCGACATGCTTTCTGCGCTCAGTTCCGTCGTAAGTTCGAAATTAGTGGATAACGATACGATCTATCTGCAAGGCTTCGGCCAGTTCGAGGTGAAAAAGAAGGCGGAACGTATTTCCGTGAATCCGGCGAACGGGAAGCGATATCTGGTTCCCCCTAAATTAGTTCCCGTGTTCAAGCCCGGAACGACCGTGAAGAATCGTTTAAAGGAATTGGGTGATCATGAATAACCGGCTGAATATACAAGATTTGGCCGGTTTATTATCGGAGCGTACCGGCAAGGACAGAGGAGAGGTAGAGCGTTTCTTGAGAGATTTTATCTCGGTGGTATCCGAAGGGGTCTATACGGATAAGATCGTAAAAGTAAAGGGCTTGGGTACTTTCAAGATTATCTCTGTGGAGAAGCGGGAGAGTATCCACGTGAATACCGGTGAACGTTTCTTGATCCCCGAACATTATAAATTCTCTTTCCTGCCGGATAAAGACCTGCGGGAACAGGTAAACAAGCCTTTCTCTATCTTTGAGACGACAGAGATCAACGAGAACGTGGATTTCTCGGACATGGATGAGTCCGTAGAGGAGAAGGAAACGGAAGACGAGTCCGTGGAGGAGGTAATGCCGGATAAGGAAATCCCTTTGGCAAATACTCAGCCCAAAGAGAAGCCCGAACCGATACTAGAACCTGAACCATTGCTTGAGCCAGAGCAAGCGTTTGATCCGGAACGGCCATCGGTATCTGAACCGGAACCTGAATTGGAACCCGAACCGGCCGCGGAGCCATCTCCCATACCAAAGAGACCGGAAGAGCGAGCCCCTAAGAAACCGGAGGAGAAGGGGGTATTAATGATCGTTGCCTTTTTGATAATCGTAATCTCTGTATTCTTCTATTTGGGAAGGAATAATTGGAAACCGGCGCCTGTCCGAGAGGAGGTGGTAACGGAAGCCAAGGATACGGTCAAGGACACGGTTCAAGAATCAGCTTGGATGCTTCATCCGGACTCGGTAGCGGAGAAGACCCCGCATACGGAACCGGAGCCTTATGTGGAACCGGCGTCCAAACCATTGGGGCAGGTGAAGATCAAGCATGGCGACCGCCTCACCGTGATCGCCTTGGAATATTATGGCAATAAATTATTCTGGGTATATATTTACCAACATAATAAGGCTGTTATAAAAGACCCGAACAACGTCCCGATCGGTACCGTGATCGAGATACCCGCTCCGGAATCGTATGGCATCGATGCCAAGAGCCGTGAGTCGCGGGAGAAAGCCGCTGCCCTACAAACAGAGATACTTGCCGGGAAGTAAGAGAAATCTCCCTTTTTTAAGTAAAATAAAACAAAACAAGGAAGTGTTGGTTAGTATTATTTAACTGCAAAAGTGAAGGATACGAATTTAACATTTCTAATTTTGTGCATCCTAAAAAATCAACGTAAAATTGGGACAATATAATAACAATATAATAGAATAAATCTTATGAGTCAGACAGTAGACATTCGTGAGTTGAATGAGCGAATTGAAAGTAAAAGCTCGTTTGTGAACATGATTACGATGGGTATGGACAAAGTAATCGTCGGACAAAAGCATTTGGTTGAATCTTTGTTGATCGGTTTGCTTTCGGACGGACATATCCTGTTGGAAGGTGTGCCGGGTTTGGCTAAGACACTTGCCATTAAAACATTGTCGTCGTTGATCGACGCTAAATACAGCCGAATCCAGTTCACCCCGGACTTACTTCCGGCCGATGTGATCGGTACGATGATTTACAGTCAGAAAAGCGAAGAGTTTCAGGTAAAGCAAGGCCCGATCTTCGCTAATTTTGTGTTAGCGGACGAGATCAACCGTGCCCCGGCGAAAGTACAGAGTGCCTTGTTGGAGGCCATGCAAGAGCGTCAGGTCACGATCAGCGAGCATACCTACAAGTTGCCGAAGCCTTTCTTGGTAATGGCTACCCAGAACCCGATCGAGCAGGAGGGTACGTACCCGTTACCTGAGGCGCAGGTAGACCGTTTCATGTTGAAGGTGATCATCAATTACCCGAAGAAGGAGGAAGAGAAATTAATCATACGCCAGAATATCTCCGGAGAACGTCCGGAGATCAAGCCGATCTTGACGAAAGAGGAGATCCTCGACGCCCGTAACGTGGTTCGTGAGGTTTATTTGGACGAGAAGATCGAGCGTTACATCGTGGATATCGTCTTCGCTACCCGTTTCCCGGCTGAGGCTGGTTTGCCGAACTTGGCGAGCATGATCTCTTTCGGTGCTTCCCCTCGTGCGTCTATCAACTTGGCGTTGGCCGCCCGCGCGTACGCTTTCATCAAGCGCAGGGGCTATGTGATCCCGGAGGATATCCGTGCGGTATGCCACGACGTGATGCGCCATCGTATCGGCTTGAGTTATGAGGCCGAGGCGAACAACTTGACTTCAGAGGAGGTAATCAGCGAGATCTTGAATAAAGTAGAAGTTCCTTGAGAATTGAAAATTAAGAATTGAAAATTGAAAATTAATCGAAAGAGACAAGCCAATTTTCAATTCTCAACCTTCAATTACCAACAATAAATTTTCAATTTTTCATTTTCAATTTTCAATTACCAAGTGGAGACAAGTGAATTATTAAAAAAGGTCCGCCGTATCGAGATAAAGACCCGTGGTCTTTCCCGTAACATCTTCGCCGGCCAGTACCATTCGGCTTTCAAGGGCCGTGGTATGGCGTTCAGCGAGGTGAGGGAATATCAATACGGCGATGATATCCGGGATATCGACTGGAACGTTACCGCCCGCTATGTCCGCCCCTACGTCAAGGTGTTCGAGGAGGAGCGTGAGCTGACGGTGATGCTGCTGATCGACGTGTCCGGTAGCCGTGACTTTGGCTCCGTCAACGTCATGAAGAAGGAGGTGATCACCGAGATCGCCGCTACCTTGGCTTTCTCGGCGATACAGAACAACGATAAGATCGGCGTGGTGTTCTTCTCGGACAAGATCGAGAAGTTTATCCCGCCCCAGAAAGGAAAGAAACATATCCTCTATATTATCCGGGAGCTGATCGATTTCCATCCCGAGGAGACAAGAACGGATATCAGCCAAGTGTTGAAATACTTGACCAACGCCATCAAGAAGCGTTGCACGGCTTTCCTCATCTCCGATTTTATCGACAAGGAGGGTTTCAAGGACGCCTTGACGGTGGCCAACCGCAAGCATGACATGGTAGCCATTCAGGTGTACGACCGTCGTGAGACCGAGCTTCCCGCCGTAGGACTTATGAAGATCAAGGACGCCGAGACCGGGAAGGAGCGATGGATAGACAGTTCCTCCGCCCGTGTGCGTGCGGCCTATAAGGAATGGTGGGAGAAACGGCAGGCGAAGATGAGCGATACGTTCAAGAAATGCCGTGTAGACTCCGTCTCTGTCCGTACCGAGGATGATTATGTGAAAGCATTGATTGCTCTTTTTGACAAACGTAATTAAAGCAAGCAGATGAAATTGATAAAGAAAAGTATCCTGTTTCTGGTCGCCGCCGCTTCCCTCGCGGGGGGAAAGGCATATGCGCAGAGACCGTTGATCGATGTCGCTATCGACTCGGCCGCCATATTGATCGGAGAGCAGACTACCTTGCACCTTACGGTAACGGCGGATAAGGATCGCCCTGTGCAGATCGTGATCCCGAACGATACCTTGATGACGGGTGTGGAGGTACTGAATCTCTCCAAGGCGGACTCTACGGAGATCGAGAACGACCGGCTCGTTATCAAGCAGGATGTATTGATTACCTCGTTTGATTCGTCACTCTATCTATTACCTCCGTTGAAGGTGATAGACGGGGTGGATACCGTATATTCCAACCAAGTCGCCTTGAAGGTCTCCACGATTCCCGTGAACGTGGACAAGCCGGAGGAGTTCAACGACATCAAGACCGTATGGAAGCCGCCTTTCGTATGGGCCGATTATTATCCGATCATTTACGGGATCTTGCTGGCCCTGTTCTTGATTTGCGTGATCGCCTATATCGTGAAACGGATCCGTGCGAAGAAGTCGTTGATACCATTCAAGAAAGAGGAGCCGAAGCTTCCGCCTCACGAGCAGGCTATCAAGGAACTGGACGAGATCAAGCAACAGAAACTCTGGCAGCAAGGACGAAGCAAGGAGTATTACACCTTGATCACGGATACGCTGCGTAAGTATATCGAGGAACGTTTCGGTATCAATGCCATGGAGATGACTTCCGGTGAGATCTTGGAGCTGATCCGCAAGAACTCTGAGGCGCAGAGCGTGTACGATAACTTGAGGCAGATTCTGCAATTGGCCGACTTCGTGAAATTCGCCAAGATGAACCCGCTGCCGGATGAGAATGATTTGAGTATGATGAATGCGTATTTGTTCGTGAACCAGACGAAGGTGGAGGAGATGCAAGAGCCCGAATCTACGAACGATACAACTAATTTAAAGGATTAAGAGATGGTATTTGCGAATCCTAATTATTTATATTTATTGTTGTTGCTCATTCCGATGATCGGATGGTACGTCTACAAGCTGAGCAAGAGTCAGGCCAGCTTGCAGGTCTCCTCGTCGGAGGCGTTCGAGGCGCCGGGAGCGACATCATGGATCGTGTACTTGCGTCACGTGCCTTTCGTGTTGCGTATGGTAGCGGTAGCGTTGCTGATCGTGATCTTGGCCCGTCCGCAATCCACGAATAGTTGGTCCAATTCTTCCACGGAAGGTATCGATATCATGTTGGCGATGGATATCTCGGGTAGTATGCTGGCGCAAGACTTGAAACCGAACCGCTTGGAGGCGGCGAAGGATGTGGCCGCGTCGTTCATCAACGGCCGTCCGAACGATAACATCGGTCTCGTGGTCTTTTCTGCCGAGAGCTTTACGCAATGCCCGTTGACAACCGATCATACGGTCTTGCTGAATCTCTTCAAGGATATCCAAAGCGGTATGATCCAAGACGGAACGGCTATCGGGTTGGGCTTGGCGAATGCCGTGAGCCGTATCAAGGACAGCCACGCTAAGTCGAAGGTGATCATCCTTCTGACCGATGGTTCGAACAACGCCGGCGAGATCGCTCCGGTTACCGCCGCTGAGATCGCCAAGACGTTCGGCGTGCGTGTCTATACGATCGGAGTCGGAACGAAAGGCATGGCGCCGTATCCGTTCCAGACCGCTTTCGGCGTGCAGTACCAGAATATACCGGTAGAGATCGACGAGGCTACGTTGAAGCAGATCGCCTCTACCACGGGCGGGCAATATTTCCGTGCTACGGACAACGCCAGCCTGAAGGAGATCTATTCCGAGATCGACCAGATGGAGAAGACCAAGATCAGCGTACAGGAGTACAGCAAGAAGCAGGAGGAGTATAAGAACTGGGCCTTGCTGGTGTTCGCCTTGTTGCTGGTGGAGATCTTATTGAGAAATACATTGTTGAGAAATATACCATAAAGATAAAAGGCTTATGTTTCGATTTGCGCATCCGGACTTTTTATATTTGCTTTTTCTCCTTCCGGCGTTGGTGGCGTTCTACGTGTACGCCATGATCGTGAAGAAGAAAGCGATAAAGAAATACGGTAACCCTACGTTGTTGGCCGAGTTGATGCCCGAGGTATCGACCAAGCGCCAGCATCTGAAGTTTTGGCTGTTGTTCGGAGCCATTACCATGGTTATCTTTATTATAGCGGGGCCTCAATTCGGCTCGAAACTGGAGACGGTGAAGCGTCAGGGAGTAGAGATCATGGTGTGTCTGGACGTATCCAACTCCATGTTGGCCGAGGACGTGTCGCCCAACCGTTTGGATAAAGCCAAACAGATGCTATCCCGATTGACGGACGGCTTTACGAATGATAAGGTAGGTTTGATCGTGTTCGCCGGCGACGCTTTCACGCAGTTGCCGATCACCTCGGATTATATCTCCGCCAAGATGTTCTTGTCCTCTATCAACCCGTCGATGGTCTCTACGCAAGGTACGGCGATCGGTGCCGCCATCAACTTGGCCGCCCGTTCCTTTACCCCGGACGAGACGACCGATAAGGCGATCATCTTGATCACCGACGGCGAGAACCATGAGGACGACGCTATCGGTGCCGCCAAAGCCGCCGCCGAGAAGGGCATCCACGTGAACATCGTGGGAATGGGTGATCCGAAAGGTTCTCCGATCCCCATCCAAGGAAGCAATAATTATATGAAGGATAAGGATGGAAACGTGGTGATCACGAAGCTGAACGAGCAGATGGGTCAAGAGATCGCCGCCGCCGGAAACGGTATGTACGTACGTGCGGACAATACGAATTCTGCCTTGAAAGCCCTTCAGAAAGAAATCGAGAAAATGAATAAGACGGAGCTGGATAGCAAGGTTTATTCCGAGTATGACGAGCAGTTCCAGATTTTCGCTTGGATCGCCTTGTTTCTCTTGATCGCCGATTTCATGACCTTGGATCGTAAGAACCGTATATTTAGGAAAGTAAAATTATTCTCCTTAATTCTTTTTCTCTGCGCCGGGGCGGTCTCTGCCCAGAAAGCGGAACGGAAGAACGTGCGTGAGGGGAATAAGCTTTATGAGAGCGAGAAATACACCGAGTCCGAGATCGCTTATCGCAAGAGCTTGGAGGTGAATCCCCGCTCTACGGAAGGAACCTATAATCTGGGAAACTCCCTATACAAGCAAGGCAAGTTCCCCGAGGCCGCCGAGCAATATCAATTGATCGCCGGGCAAGGGGAGAAGATGGTGGCTACGCCGGAAGGGAAGGCACGCTTGTCGGAGGTGTATCATAATATGGGGAATATCTTCATGCAGAACAAGGATTACGGCAAGGCCGTGGAGGTGTATAAGCAATCGCTTCGCTTGAACCCGAAAGATGACGAGACCCGTTATAACTTGGCCTTGGCCCAGAAACTGCTGTCGGATCAGCAGAATCAGGATCAGAGCCAAGATCAACAGAACGACGACAAGCAGGAGAACAAGGATCAGAAGGACGATCAGCAGCAACAGCAACAACAACAGCCGCAAGACGACCAGAAGCAGGATAAGACCCAAGAGCAACAGCAATCCAACGAGCAAATGAGCAAGGACAATGCCCAGCAGATGTTGGACGCCTTCCTGCAAGATGAGAAAGACACCCAAGAGAAGGTGAAGAAGGCGCAGATGCAGCAGCAACAACGCCGGAAGACCGAGAAGGAGTGGTAAACTGGATAATTAACGAAAAAATGAGATACACAATGAGGAAATTAATTTTCTTATTCATCCTGATGTTAACGGTAGGGGTGGCGACAAAGGCCGCGGATGTGACCTTCAAGGCCTCGGCGCCCCAAGCGGTGGTAATGGGAGAGCAGTTTCGCTTGACTTTCACCGTCAATGCCGAAGGCAAGGATTTGAGAGTGCAGGAGATGCCAGACTTTGACGTATTAATGGGTCCCTCCCAATCCACCTCCTATAGCAGTAGCTGGGTGAACGGGAAGAGTACCAGCGAGACAACCGTTACGTATACGTATGTCTTGATGCCGAAGAAGGAAGGTACGTTTAATATCGCTCCGGCAACGATCAAGGTGAACGGCTCTAATTATACATCGAATGGCTTGGCCATCAAGGTGCTTCCGGCGGATAAGGCGGGTAAGCAAGAGGCGGAGACAACGACGGCGAGCGGGGCGATCTCTAACGATAGGCTGTTCGTGAAGATGGACGTATCCAAACGAAGCGTGTTCGAGCAAGAAGGTTTCTTGGTGACTTTCAAGGTCTATTCCTTGGAAAATTTCTCGATTACGGGATTGAAATATCCGGAGTTCGAGGGTTTCTTGGTACAAGAGGTTGAGTTGCCGCAAGAGAAACAACTGACCTTGGAAAACTACAACGGGCGTAACTACCAATCGGCCGTAATGCGTCAGGTGATCCTGTATCCGCAACGCTCCGGAAAGATCACGATCGAAGGTGGAAAGTATGATGCCGTGGTGCGTGTCCGTATGCAACAGGCGGGCGGCGGTAGCATCTTCGATAGCTTCTTCGACTCGTATCGGGATGTGAGCAAGGTGTTGACCACCTCTCCGGTTACTATCGACGTGAAGCCTTTACCCTCCGGTAAGCCCGCTTCTTTCTCCGGTGCCGTAGGTACGTTCTCCATGACGGCTGATATCAGCTCGAACAACGTCAAGACAGACGAGGCCGTAACCATAAAGGTGAAAATCACGGGTAACGGAAACGTGAAGTTGGTGAAGAACCCGGAAGTGGTTTTCCCGAACGATTTCGATGTCTACGATCCGAAAGTAGAGATGGACATCAAGACCACGACTGCCGGTGTCAGTGGAAGCAAGACGATCGAATATATGGCGATACCCCGTTACGCGGGTGATTTCGAGATCCCGGCGATCGCTTTCTCCTATTTCGATATCAAGTCCGGTTCCTATAAGACCATCAAGTCCGAGCCTTATAAGTTGCATGTGGAGCAAGGCAAGGGTGGTAGTGGTTCTTCCCCGGTCGTATCGAACTTCAGCAATAAGGAGAGCGTGAAATACTTAGGCAAGGATATCCGTTACCTAAAGACGAAAGGTTTCTCCTTTATCGAGGGAGGTGATGGTATATTCTTCGGTTCCTTTATGTATTATCTTTGCTATATCGTACCGGCTATCTTGTTTATCGTATTCTTCTTTATTTATCGTAAGCAGGTGAAGGAAAACGCTGACATCGCCTTGGTTCGTACCAAGAAGGCGAACAAGATGGCGGTTAGACGTCTGAAGAACGCCGGCAAGCTGATGAAAGAGAACAAGAAGGAAGAATTCTACGACGAGGTACTGCGTGCGTTGTGGGGCTATTTGAGCGATAAGCTGAGTATCCCGCAATCCGATCTGACCAAGGATAACGTAGAGACAGAATTGGCTAAATACGGTGTAGACGAATCCTTGACGAATGAGTTCATGGATATCTTGAATACTTGTGAGTTCGCTCGTTACGCTCCGTCCCAAGCGTCAGACGCTATGGATAAGCTGTATGAGCTGACGGTAGACGCTATTGGTAAAATGGAGAATACAATTAAAAAGTAAGAAGATGAAGATGACTATAAATTTAAGAAAGGTATTGTTTTTCTTATTGACTCTATGTCTGATAGGATCTACTTATGCGCAAGATACCGCCTTGAAGGAGGCCGAGGTCGCTTACACGAAAGAAGATTACGCGAAGGCGATCGAGCTATATGAGGGAATCTTGAAGAGCAATGGTGAGTCTGCCGCCGTTTATTATAATTTGGGAAATGCCTATTATAAGGCGGGTAAGATCGCTCCGGCTATATTGAACTACGAACGTTGTCTTCTGCTGGATCCGGGTGATAGCGATGCTCGCTTCAATTTACAGATGGCCCGTCAGAAGACGATCGATAAGATTGAGCCGGTTGGTGATTTTTTCTTGGTCAAATGGTTTAAGAGCGTGGAGAACCTCGGTTCCGCAGACTCTTGGGCGAAGACTGGTATCGTGTGCTTCCTGTTGTTTATCGGTTGCTTGATCTTGTTCTTTTTCTCCCGTTGGGTACGCTTGAAGAAGATCGGTTTCTATTTGGGTATCCTATTTATTATCATGGTTGTTTTTGCCAATATATTCGCCAGCGACCAGAAGGATGAGATGATAAACCGTAAACATGCCATCGTATTCGCCCCGACCGTTACGGTGAAAAGCTCGCCCGACGCTAGCGGTACGGATCTTTTCGTATTACACGAGGGAACGAACGTGACCGTGAAGAGTACGCTTGGCGAATGGAGCGAGATCGAGCTTGAGGACGGGAACGTAGGATGGATGCCTAGTAAAGACATAGAAAAAATCTGATACATGCTAGAACAATTATTGGTTTGGGAACGTGATGCGTTCTTTATGCTTAATGGTAGCGACTCCGCTTTTTTAGATCGCTTTATGTGGATCTATTCAGGCAAGGCGGTTTGGCTACCGTTAGCTTTTTTTATATTGGTGGTATTGTGCTATAAGAAGAACTGGAAGGAGTGGTTGTTGATCTTATTGGCCATAGTCTTGACGATCACGCTATGCGACCAGTTCGCTTCGCATGTTTGTAAGCCCATCTTCACCCGTTTCCGTCCGACTCATCACCCTGATTTTATGGATCAGGTAAAGGTGGTGTTCGGTTATCGGGGAGGTATGTATGGATTTATCTCCAGCCATGCGGCGAACGCTTTCGGTTTCGCTACCTTGATGGCGCTGATCTTCAGGAATAAACTATTCGGATGGACTATTTTCTTTTGGGCGATCTTGACCTCCTATACTCGTATTTATTTGGGAGTACATTTTATCACGGATATTATTCCGGGAGCTTTATCCGGTCTGTTATTCGGGTATCTTGTATATCTGTTATACCTCTATATAAGGCCTAAATTGATTCCGGCAGATTCTTGGGTACGTCCGGAGGCCATTTACTCGGATACCCGGAAACGCTGGATCACCTATGCGATTTGGTTGACCATCCTTTTAATAGCTCTATTTAATGAGCAATTGGTATCGTGCTTAATATAAGAGATTTTCGTTAAGTATGTCGTAAAGCATATTTGTTTCCAGCTGATTTTCTCAATAATAATTTGTTTCAATGCTATTAAATGACTAAGTTAGTGCCATAATATTAAACAAAAGTATTAACCTTCAAAATAAGAAAGCCATGACAAAGACGATTACATTTAACGAACTGAGAAGAATTAAAGATTCGTTACCTGACGGAAGTACACAACGCATCGCCGATGAGCTGGGATTAAAGGTAGAGACAGTTCGTAACTATTTCGGTGGACATAATTTTCAAGATGGACGGAGTTGTGGTTTCCATATCGAGCCCGGTCCGGACGGAGGGTTGGTTGTTTTAGATGACACGACTATTTTCGAGCGTGCTTTGCAGATACTGGCCGAGAGTCAGGATGCCGAAGCACAGAAAGCGTAAGAGAAATTTATTCGTATAAAAAAATCCCATAGCTAAATGAAAGAACGCTTTGGGATTTTTTTATATTCAACAATTCATAAATCCCGATTGTTTCATCTATAAAAATGTATTGAGTATGGAAGATAAATTAGTGACATTGGCTATCCACACGTTCGAGAAAGCCCAGATTCTCAAGACAATCCTCGAAACAGAAGGCATAGAGGTCTATATACATAATGTAAACCAGATCCAGCCTGTCGTTTCGGCAGGAGTACGTGTGCGTATTAAGGAGAGTGATTTACCGCATGCTTTACGCATTATTGAAGACAATAAGTGGTTTGAGGAACCAAAGGAGGAAGAGGCGAAGGTTAATGCGGTCAAGAAAGTTCTGATCCCGATTGATTTCTCGGATTATTCCGCCAAGGCTTGTGAGTTGGGAATTAATTACGCTCATGCGGTAGGTGCGGAGGTGATGATTATGCATGCCTATTTCAGCCCCTATTTTCCATCCGCTATCCCGATGGGAGATACATTGGCTTACCAAGTAAACGAGGAGGAATCCGTACAGCATATCTTACAACGTGTCCGTATCGATATGGAGAATATTTGTACGCATATCAACCGGAAGATGTCCTCTGGTGAATTACCAAAGGTAAAATACGATTATGTATTACGTGAAGGCTTGCCGGAAGAGGAGATCATCGCCTATAGCAAGGAGTATCATCCGACATTGATCGTGATGGGAACGAGAGGTAAGAGCCAAAAAGATATGGATCTGATCGGTAGCGTGACCGGAGAGGTAATCGAGGTAAACCGGGTTCCTGTATTGGCGATACCGGAGAATGTTCCTTTCACGGATTTGAGAGACGCTAAGAATATCGCTTTCGCGACATCGTTTAACCAGAGAGATTTGGTCGCTTTCGACGAGTTCATGGAAATCATCAAAGGTTTTGATTTTAATATTCATCTATTCAATATCTCTACCAGCAAAGATGAATGGAATGAGATTCGTTTGACAGGCGTCCGTGAATATTTCAAGAAACAATATCCACATGCCCATATTTCCCATACGGTGCTTGCCGATGGTGACTTGCTGTTAGCCATCGAGAAATTTGTTCGTGATAAACAAATTGATGTTATAGCCCTAAGCACATATCGCCGTAATATCCTAGCCCGAATGTTCAATCCTTCGATCGCGAGAAAGATGTTATTCCACACCGATACTCCGTTATTGGTAATCGATAGCAAGAAGTAGCTTCTTATTCAAGTAACAAATAAAAAAGTGGATATGTGAAAAGCCTATATCCACTTTTTTATTATATATCCTGATATTTGTATAAACCGGAATTTATGCTTTGCTTTGTGGCTCATCAGAAAAATAATAGAATATATGATTACTTATTTAATTATTGGAATAACAGTGATTCTCTCTTTTATCTGTTTTAGTAATAGGGAGTTATTTATGAAATTAGCGTTTATCCCATATCGTACGATCCGGAATCATGAATATTATCGTATCGTGACACATGGATTTATCCATGCGGATATGACACATTTGCTAGTGAATATGTTCACGTTCTGGTCATTTGGTCTCTATATTGAACGAACGTTCCGATATATGGGATTCGGCAGTGGGGCTTATCTGGCTCTTTATTTCGGGGGAATGATCGTGGCTTCGCTTTATGATTTGATAAAACGACGTAATGATCCGTATTATGTCTCTATCGGTGCGTCTGGAGCGGTATCGGCGGTTCTATTTACCTCTATATTCCTTGATCCTTGGGGAAAGATCTTGTTTTTCGCCGTGCTGCCTGTCCCCGGAATCGTATTCGGCTTGCTATATCTGGCCTATTGCCAGTATATGGCGAAACAAACAGGAGACAACATAAATCATAATGCCCATTTCTACGGGGCTATTTATGGATTGATTTTCCCAATGCTGCTGGAGCCTTCGTTATTGCATCTCTTTTTGTCTCAACTTACGTTTAAGGGATGATCCACCCTGAACGGATAATTTAAGGTTATTTTTTGTCCGAAGATTATTTCCGGGTAGGTAAACTTGTCTATCTTTGTCCCCTTATAAGCAAAAGTTAGATGAACAAAGATAATAATTTGGGTAGAGTGTTAGCGTTACTGTCGCTGACGTTGTTGATGAGCTTTGGTTTATATAGCCTTCCGGATACATTGTTCGGGTATAAGATCAAAAAGGTAGATCTTTTATCGGATTTCAAGGTGAAAGAGGAAAAGCTCTCCTTGGATTCTTTGAAACAACAATTGGAACAAGCGGACACCCTTCAAGTAGATTCGGTAGCATTAAGGGATTCTATCATGCGTTCCGCCGGAATAGATTCAGCGGCTTTGGCCCTTCGTGATTCGTTATACAAAGCGGTCTATGCTGTTCAAGGGGCGGATTCGCTGGGGGCTCATATCGAGGACTATTCTCTTGGACATATCGGTTTGCAACGATTCTTCGCCGCCTTAAAAAACAGGCGGGAATTGAATCGTCCGGTACGTGTGGCCTTCCTTGGAGATTCTTTTATCGAAGGAGATATTATGGTGGCCGATTTCCGTTCCGGGATGCAGAAGGAATTTGGGGGGCGGGGTGTTGGTTTTGTTCCGGTTACCTCCGTAGCGGCACAGTTTCGCCCAACCGTGGAGCAACGTTCCTCCGGATGGACTACTTGGTCTATGTTGACGGATCGTGAGCATGGATATACTTTATCCGGGATGATGTTCGAGGCAAACGAGGAGAACGCCTCTATCCATGTGAAGACGACTAAGCGTTATCCGGAGCTTCAGACGTTCTCTTCTTTGAAACTGATTTATGAGCAGAATAAGAATACGGAGATGCGCTTGGTTTGCAACGCTTCCGCCGATACCCTACAAGAGATGCTTCCCGCCACATCGATCGTAACTCAATACGAGTTGGAAGGGACGTTCACCGAAGCGGATCTCACTTTTAAGAATACCCCGGAGTTCCGGGCATTAGGGATCGCTATGGAGGATCATTCAGGTGTCGTGGTCGATAATTTCTCTCTTCGGGGAAACTCGGGTATGATATTGGAGCGCTTGGATGTCTCCCGTTGCCAAGCATTGAATAAGATCCGTCCGTATGACTTGATTGTCTTGCAGTATGGGTTGAATGTCGTGAGCGACAACGTGATGAATTATGGATGGTATAGTAGCCGGATGGTAAAGGTCATTAACCATATACAACTTTGTTTTCCGGAAGCTGATATATTGATGTTGGGGGTGTCGGACAGAAGCCGTCAAGACGATGGGGAATTCGAGACGATGCCGGCCGTGTTAGCCTTGCTGCACGCGCAAAGGCAAGCCGCTAAAAAGGCAGGGGTTCCTTTCTGGAATGTATTCGGTGCCATGGGAGGAGAGAACAGTATGGTCCGTTTCGTAGAATTAAACTGGGCTAGTAAGGATTATACGCATTTAAGCTTTAGGGGTGGACGGGAGATTGCCGATGCCTTGCTGAAAGCGTTATTATCAGAAAAAGATTTTTATGATGAAGCGGAGAAAGTGGTTAATTAGTCTGGTTGTTTTAGGAGTGATCATGGGCTTCTCTGTTCCGAAACCTAAAGCCGGAATAAACGGGGATGTATCTCTTGATAGTTTGGCGGTTCGGGATACTGTAGCGTTGCCTTCTTTATCTTATTCTATGAAAGTGGGAAAAGATACGTTGATCTTACCGGATTCTAGTAAGGAGTGGAATAATTTTTTCAATGAACTGGATTCGTTGCATGCAGGGAAAGATACGGCTATCACGATCGTCCAGTTGGGGGATTCGCATATCCAAGCCGGACATTTAAGCGGTCGTGTCATGCGCCTTTTCCAACAGGCGTTCGGGAATGCCGGACGAGGCTGGATCGCTCCTTTTAAGTTGAGCAAGACCAACGAGCCGGATGATTACTTTATCAAATCCGTCGCTAAGGATTGGATTGCCGGACGTTGTATTCAGCATGTCCGGAAAACCCCGATAGGGATCGGTGGGATCGGGATTAAGTCTGTTTCCCCCTCGATTAATTTTGATGTCGTGATAACTCCGAATAATGGTGCCGGATACGAGTTTAATGAGGCGATTTTATATAGAGGGGAGAAGTCGATGCCCATGCTTCCTGCCGGGGCTTTGAAAGACTCGGTCCAAACATTCCGTGCGGATACCGTATGTGTTCCCGATGTATTAGCCGACACATTCCGGATCTCCTGCTTGACCGATACTCTACAATTGCAGAGTACGAGACGGAAAGAGGGCACGAATACATTGCGACCGGCCTCATCCTTTACGAATTTATATTATGGCCTGACACTGAAGAATGGAGGCAGGGGTATCTTATACCATTCCATCGGAGTGAATGGGGCGATGTATGTGAATTATACGGACGAGGCTTATATACGTCAGTTGGCTTTATTAAAACCGTCCTTATTAATCATCTCTATGGGAACCAACGAGACATTCGGCAGACGTTTTAATACCGATGAGTTTTCCGGTCAGATAGAGGCTTTCTTGGCGATCGTCAAGAAGGAGCTACCTAATACGGCAATCTTACTGACGACTCCTCCGGAATGTTATAGGAGAGTCCGGTCGGGAAAACAGCGAACGTATGTGCGTAATGATAATACCGAGCGGGCCGCCCGTGCTATCCGGAATGTAGCGAAGAAAGAAGAGGTCGCTTGCTGGGATTTATTCACTACGACAGGAGGGAAAAACTCGTGCCGCAAATGGCATAGTTCTCGTTTGATGGGACGGGATCGGATTCACTTTACGAAAGAAGGGTATCAAGAACAAGGAACGCTTTTGTTTAGGGCGTTCATGGAATCATATAATAACCGATAAGAATCTTATATGGAATATAATATACTTAGAGATTGGCTTAGTAATCATCAATTCACGTGGGAGAAACTGGGAGATATCCTTACGTATCATCATAATGCCCCGATCTTGTTTAGTAGCGGGTTGTTCTTCTTCTTGTTTATCGGTTTCCTGATGATTTATATGTCGCTAAGGAAACATACGTTGGCTCGCATTATTTACGTGACACTGTTTTCCCTTTATTTCTATTATAAAAGTAGTGGACTTTGGTTCGGGCTGCTGGTATTTACGGCTACTTCCGATTTCTTGATAGCGCAATGTATCTCGCATACGACATCGGTATTAAAACGTAAATTATTCGTTACGCTTAGTCTCTGCATAAACCTAGGTATGCTGGGGTATTTCAAGTATTTCAATTTCCTAGGCGAACTGTTTACTATGGCCGCCGGGGGAGAATGGCTTAAGATGAACATCTTCCTTCCGGTAGGAATCTCTTTCTTTACCTTCCAGAGTATAAGCTATGTGATAGATGTTTATCGGGGACGAATCCAACCTCTCGGCCGTTGGATCGATTATGTTTTCTATGTATCGTTCTTTCCTCAACTGGTTGCCGGGCCAATCGTTCGTGCCCGGGATTTTATCCCTCAAATGTATAAGAATCCTACGGTGACGCGATCTGAGTTTGGTGAGGGATTGTTCCTTATCTTATGTGGTCTTTTCAAGAAAACGGTTATCTCGGATTATATCAGTATGAATTTCGTGGATCGTATTTTTGACGCTCCGTTGCTTTATACGGGTGTGGAGAATTTATTGGGTGTCTATGGGTATGCGCTACAGATTTATTGTGACTTCTCGGGTTATTCGGATATGGCGATCGGTATCGCTCTGTTGTTGGGATTCCGCTTTAATATAAACTTCGACTCTCCCTATCAATCGGCTACGATTACCGAGTTTTGGCGTCGTTGGCATATCTCTCTTTCCTCTTGGTTAAAAGATTATCTGTATATATCCTTAGGGGGGAACCGGAAGGGGAAGATTCGTACCTATATGAATCTGATGATAACGATGCTGCTAGGCGGGTTATGGCATGGGGCTTCCATTAGTTTCATCTTATGGGGAGCCTTACATGGTATAGCTTTGGCTGCGCATAAGTTCATCATGGGGCATTTCAGTAGCTTTAAGGCCTTAGGATGCGAGATGAAGCCTTGGCGACGGGTATTAGGTGTCCTGATTACTTTCCATGTGGTTTGTTTCGGATGGATCTTGTTCCGGGCTACCTCGATGAAGGCCGTGGGAGAGATGCTTCGCCAGATCTTCACGAATTTTCATTCGGAGGTGTTCATGCAATTCGTCTTAGGATATAAAGGGGTGTTTGCGTTGATGGTGATCGGTTATGTGCTGCATTTTATGCCTAAACGCTCTGAGGATGCCTTGAGAGGAGTCGTGACCCGTTCCCCGTTATTGATACAGGCCGCTATATTGGCGATAGCGATTTTCATTGTTGTTCAGTTTAAGAGTGCGGGAGTGCAGCCGTTTATTTATTTCCAATTCTAAGGGTGACAAACACGTATATCGGCGTAGCCTCACGCCGGTATCGGTATAGCCCTACACCGATGGTGCCGTAAGGCTACGCCTATACTGGCGTGAGGCGATGCCTATACTGATGCGGAAAGGTAACGTTCCAGCATCTTTTGAAGAAGCTTTCGCATTTCTTCCCGGAGGGATGCGGGTTGCAATACCTCAAGGTTCTCCCGATGCCATAACAGATATTGGATCAGATCGTACGATGGCCGCAGATAGTACCGGAAGATCGTGTAATCGTTGGTAGTCTCCACCTCCTCTTGCGAGGGATGGAGGGGCACGGATCGGATGTAATCCACTTGGTTTTGATAGACCTTCAGCAGGATCTCTTCCGGTCGCTTATCATCCCGGATGATGCCGAAGCAATCCTGGTAGAATTGCCGCGGGGTTATATGAGGAGAAGAGGTCACCTGTTTCTCACCGATGCTCAATCGCCGCATCCGTTCCAAGGCCAATACCCGTGTCTGGCTATGATCCAAGTATTCGCAAACCAAATACCATCTGTGCTCGAACATCCGGACGAAGCAAGGGATTACCTCGTAGGTGAATATCTTTCCTTTCGCGTAGTAGGAAGTATAATCGAAGCAAACCGTTCGCCCTAAGTCGATAGCGTTCAGCATGACCTGTAGCAGCTCGACACCGGTCGGTATCTCTTGCAACATGATCTTGTCCTTATGCCTTAACGCCAGCGTGGAAAGATTGTTCACGTGGATACTTCCCAACAGGTATTTGAAGATCGGGTTGTCCTGTATCTCCTCCGGATTCACCAAATGATATTTCTTGAGGCGAGGATCAAAGTCTATATCAATCTGAAAGGTAGAAGCGATGTATCTCCGGTCGCGGTCGAATGTCCTCGGCTGGATCTCCTCCCCCTCATAATTCAACGTATAATCCAGAAAGCGTGCGTTAAGCTCCCTCAATGACATATCCCCGTAATCGATGAAAGTCCCTACGATCCAGAGGCAACGCTCGTTTTTATTCATAAGTCGATATGGTATTTCGTCCATTTATCACATTTTACCAACATGATTTGTGCGAATATACACATTTCTCCAATATCAATAAGGAGTAATTGCGTTTTTCTTTGTCTTTCTCCTGTAAGAAATAACTTTTACATTGATCGCTGTTACTACTGACAAGATCATCGCTCCTCGGACAGTTTTTGTCTTCTCTAATCTTTTCTTTTGTATTGTAATTCTTAAACAAGAGAGATATGCGATCGAACAAAGAATCTTTTTGGGAACAAGTAGGAATAGCCCTTATGCTTCTCCTTTACGGAATCGAATGGCTTTTGAAGAACCGGCCGAAATGGCTGATAGACCAATTGCCTCATAGGATTAAAAAACGGAAAGGACAAAACCGAGAGATTAAGGCCCTAGAAGAGAAATTAGGGTTAAAAAACGAGATGAGAATGCTATTTGGTATGATCCTCACTATTACAAGCATTTTACCTACGGCACTTATGAACGTTATGATGATGATAGTTTTTTCGGTCCCAATTCTTATCTGGCCAAAAGGCAAAGATATTTGGAAGAGCTGAGAGAGAAAGCCTCTAAAGGGTGGAAGGACCCGGAGATCATAGTTGCTGTCGAGTCTGAATTTTATCATCCGTTGCCAACGTTGGGAAGTTTGCCAAAGATCAGGTATTACGTCCTTGTGGCTGTCAAGGTGAATTCGGTTTATGATTGTGGACGGAAGAAACGAAATCTTTTAAAGTACTATTCAGCTTCACATTTGAATGAATGCGGTAACCCGATGGATTATGATGTTATCTGGGAATCGAAAGAGATCGAGGATTGTAAAAATGGAGATATAGCGGCCTTGAAAAAAAGGAAAGAGGTCGTTGAGTTCTTGGACAGTTTGCGAAAGGTTGATCATCCAATATAGCTTCTATAGCCAAGTAATATATACTTACTTGCCCGGAGAAGTACATATTACTCGGCCAATGGAGTATATATTACTTTTTGAGGCCATGTTTTCAAATTGATTCCTTTGCGTAAAAAACAAATAATTTCATGCGAAAGAAAACGTTAAATCAAATAAGATTGCTAAATTTGCGACAATCCGTGATGGCTTCCAAGCGAGGAAAGTCAAACGGAGGACATAAAAGAAGCAAGAATGCGTTTACGATATTATTCCCGACTTAGGAAATCGGCAAAATTTTACTATCGGGGAATAATAGGCAACAAACGCTCATGCTGGATTGTATATATATGGAAGCGAAAGGTTTCATACATACAACATAGGCGTGAGCTGTTGCTCTATTATCTTGGTAGTGGGTGTTTGCCGATACCTCTAAGTCAGATAAGGAGCGATGGGCTTGCGCTTTTTTCTTTTGTTTAATCTTAAAAAACACCTGGAGGGGGACAGGGGAAGAGTGAAATTATGGCTGAACGTTGTACAAAGTGTGGCAAAATGGTTGAAGGAAAAGGGACAATCCTTTCTGATATATCAGAAGGAAGCAAATATCTTTTCAAAGGAGCTTCTATGGTTGCGGGACATTTAAAAAACATCCCGGTAATTAATATCCCTGGAATGCTGGTTTCTTTTGGATGTCACTGTGTATCAGAATGCATTCCTGAAGAGCTTATGAAATATAAATGTTCTTGTGGACATTCTTGGATAAAAAAAGTAAAATAAATTAGATTATATCATGAAAACAAAACAAACATTAGCCTCGATTTTTGAAATAAACAAGCAGGCATTGGAAAAAGAATTGACAGGTTTGGTATTGCCGAAGGATGCAAGTAAAGTCCAAGATATTGTAAGTAAATACTTGAATAAAATATTTGATGAAAATAGTGATTATCGTCAAAGTTTAACAATAGCTGAAGATTATATTTTGAATGCGGCGATAGAGTTATTGAATGTCCAGCAAAGTATAACTAAAGAGATTTCAACTGAGATGAATGAAGACTTAGCAAACTCTTCAATCAACGATGAAAATGAAATCGGCTTGGAGAGAAAAAAATATCCTCACGCTTTAACAGGATCTGCTTTGGGTGCGGTGGTAGGAAGTGCATTAGGGACTTGGGGAGCTTTATTTGGTGCTGTTGCAGGAACTGCTATTATTTTATATGGTATCTCAAATCATAGAGAATCGGCTATAAAGGAGAAAACTCAAAAAATAGATCCTTATGTATTTGTTACTATTGTAAAAAAGATATGTGAAAAGATTGATTATTTAATAGAAGTATTTAGAGTTCAAGTTCAGAACATTAAATATACTTACACACAAGAAAATAAGACTTCTCTAAAAAAAGATTATTCATTTTTGATGGATGCAATTCAAAATTTGTTAATTGCAGCGGAATTGGAAGACGAAGATATAAATATTAAATTAGATGATTTATTAACTCGTATAAATCTAGTATCTAAAGCTTTGGAAAGTTATGGGTTAGAGTTTGTAGGAAGTAAAATTGTAAATCAGAATAGATAATGAAAGAGCGACAAGAAATGGTAGTCCCTGATAGAAATAAGCATCGTTATGTTGTAGGTATTGATTTCGGACATGGAGAAACATCTGCATGTGTAACAGAAATTGATTGGACTGCTACTGCAAGTACAAGTAAAATGGACACTAGTGATGTTATTTTTGATGATAATGGACATAAAGTGATTGTTTCTGCTATTGCAACTTTAGATGGTAACCAATTTGCAAAAGGTGAAGAGGTGTTTAAAATTGATGCACCTTCTAATTACAAATTTAAAATCAATTTCAAAAAAGCACCAGTTGATATCCGTGGTGAAGATGAGAAATTGATGATAGAATACATGAAAATTATATATAATATAATACGTGAAAGAAAACCTGAGTTAGAAGATGATAATCATATTGTTTATATAGCTAGACCCGCTGGTGATGCTTGGATAAAAGTAAAAGAGCTTTATAAGAAAATGGCATTAAAGGCAAATATTCCATTAGCAGGATTAACCTCTGAATCAAGGGCAGCTATATTTTTCGCAAGACAAAAATCCTATTTTGCTAAAAATATAAGTAATGGTATCATGGTATTTGACTTAGGGTCAAGCACACTTGATTTTACATATTACAATGCAAAAAACGGAGAGGTCATAGATGGAGGTGATTTTATTGGTGGAGCTGAAGTTGATAAAGTCATATTTGACAAGATTTTGGAAGAATCAGGTATTAGAGAATTTGTTCAGCATCATCCGGATTATGAACAACAGATATTATTTAAAGCCAGAAAAATAAAAGAAGAAATATATTCATATCCTCAGTATGCTAGACCCTATACGTTGTCTTTAGCTGATTTTGTAAGACGGAATTGGCCAGATTATTCATTATACAATAAGGTGACTACGACTATATATGAGAATGCACAGGAATTGACAGATCTTTTGGAAATGAAAATTCATTATTATAGTAGAATGCAAACTGCTCTGATTAATTTTAGAGATGAAAAGATTAAGGAACGCTCTCTTAATGGAGTTATCTTAGTAGGTGGGGCATCTGCTATGAATTTTATAGAACCTCTAATTCGAGAATGTTATGATTTATCCAAGGAGCAAGTAAGAAGAGATCCTGAGCCATCATTAACAGTTTCTCGTGGTATTGCTTTATTGGGAAAAGCGGATTGTATTTCAATAGTATTGCAAAAAGAACTAAAAGCAAAGGCTTTTCCGATTGATAAATCTAGAATTAAAAAAAAATATATTGGAAGGCCTGGACGAGTGGAAGGTATTGTATATGGGAATTTGCCGTTAAAATTTGCTGATGCAATCTGGAATTGGATATATTCAGAGATGTATTTTTTTAGATTCTATGGACAAGATATGAGTATCTATGATTTGGAATTTAATATAAAACGGAAAATTACTGAAAATACGGATGCGTTAAAACTGATGGTATCTAATGCTTTAAAAGATGTTTTAGAAAGCGAATTGGAACAAATTCGTAAAGAATTGAATGAAATAATTAACATCTATTTGCCAGGGGGAGAAATTCAGAAAACAAATATACAATTGAATATAAATATTGATAATCAATTGAATTTTTCTCAGGTTATAGATCCTATAATTTCAAAGTGTATAGATGCAATCAAACAGCAACTTGTTGATAATGTAAAGAAGGCTTTATGGGTTGCTTTAGGGGTATTCTTATGGGGAATTTATTCTTTAGTTTATTATGCAGGAAAAGCACTTTATCTCAAATTTATTAAATCAGAGGCTGAAAAAGAACTCGAAAAGCGAAAAATGGAAGAAGAAATGAAAAAGAAGCCGTTAGATAGATCAATGCGTGAAAAAGCATATAATAAAGTTGTTAATATGCAACCTGTTATAAAGAGAGAGATGAAATCGCTTATATATTCTCAGTTAATTTCAGATCCAATGTTTTGTACTTTAATAGAAATGCAATCTGAGAAATATCTTGAAGAAATTATATATCAAAATATAGAAAGAGTTAAAATAAAAATCGAGTAAAATTATGGGCGATAATTTACAAATGAGTAATCATATAGCACGAGTGCTAGCTGTAAATGCAATGGCTCAATCTCTTTCTTTTTGTACTGAAAGAAAATATCTTGATGCTATAGATGTATATGATAGTGGATTCCAAATAGTAGGATGTCTTGAGAAAAATATTAGCAAGGAACCTTATTGGATAAAAATAAGTCAGATAGGTAAACCTTTGAATGATAGAATTGAAGATTGTTTTACTGCGATACAGAAAATAATACATTCTTGCTTTTTGCCATATAGATCGCAATTGATATTTATTGTACACAATGAAAAAAAGATTGCCAATTTATATTTGGGAATTAGACCTATTGGAGGAGATATTATTAATGATTCATTTGCGGAAAATTTGAATCAATTTATAAGAGGTATTTGGCCGGGCATACAAAGTGAACAAGTTACCGATGTGGATTTTCTACAAAGGAAGATGCAACGAGGGGCAAGTTCTTATAATTCCATATATAGTTTAACAGGTATTCCTTCTATGGAAGACCAATACAAATCTACATATCCAGCAACTATTGATAAGCTGATAGCCGGTATGCATAATGAAGATTTTACCTATATGGTAGTTGCTGATCCGATACCAGAAAATGAAATTGATAGTATTTTATATACATGCCGTGATTTAAACGGACAAGCAGAGTCCTTAAAATCATTCAATTTTTCAGAGAATAGCACTATATCAGAATCCCTATCTAAGTCTATTTCACAAAAAGATCTCACTACTGCTAAAAGTAAACTTTTAGCTATGCTAGGTGGTACTGCAAGTATATTAGGAACAGCAATTTCTGCAATCAAACCAGAGCTAGGAGCTGTAGGACTAGGATTAACTGGGATAGGGGGATTGTTAACAAGTTTTATTCCTCAAAGTACAGAATCTGAAACATATTCTGAGTCTCAAGGAAAAACAATCAGTGTTAATGTTGTTAATAAACATATAGAATCTATATCCGAACATCTTTTTTATCATTCCAAAAGATTTGAAACAGGGAAAGCAATCGGTAGTTGGAAAGTCGGAGTTTATTTAATGGCTAATACGAAATCTGTAATCGAGTGTGCATCTATTCAACTACGATCAATATTGAGTGGAGAAGAGTCTATTTTTGAGCCGATTCGTATAAATGAAATAACAAAATATGTATATGAAGATCGTTTTAATAGTTTAGGAAATTTTGTGTCTCCAAAACTTTATATAAAAGCGAACGATAAATTATTTAATCATCCATTAGGAGAGTATTTTAAAGAACTCAAAACCGTTCTTACTACCAAGGAGCTTTCCTACTTGATCAATTTTCCATTGTGTTCTGTTCCTGGTATCAGTGTAATAGACAGTTCACCAGAGTTTAGTTTGAATTTACAGGAGAAAAAAGAGGACAAAACGATTTACATAGGCAAGTTACTTTATGGGGGTTCACCTACCAATATGGATTATCATATTCCGATAAATTCTCTTTCGCGCCATACCTTATTGTCTGGCATTAACGGTAGTGGAAAGACGAATACCGTGCAAGCGATCTTAAATGGCATCAAAGGAAAAATCCCATTCTTGGTGATTGAACCAGCAAAAACGGAATATGTGGATTGGGCATTGCAATATAATAAGGAACATCCGGAGAATCCAATCGACATTTACATTCCCGGCTGTAAGAAATATAAGACTGGTTTTGTTCCAAACGACTTGAAGTTAAATCCTTTTGAGCTGGTTTGGCTGAATGAAGAGCAAGAACCAAATATACTAATGCACATCGATCGCTTGAAATCTACTTTTGCTGCTGCATTTCCAATGTATGATATACTTCCCGTTTTGATGGAACATTTGATTTATGCAGTTTATCAGAATAAAACGACAGATTGGTTAGGAAAAGAACCAAAATTTGGAGTTACTTCATTCCCCACATTGAATAGCATGGGTAGCTATGTGGAAAAAGTCATTTCTGCATTGCAATATGAAGAACGCATTGCACAGAATATGAAAGCGTGCCTTAAAACCCGTATTAACAGTTTAAAACGTGGTTGGAAAGGAGAAATGTTGAACACGAGCCACTCTACATCATGGGAGGATTTATTTGAGAAACCTTGCATTATCAATTTGTCATATGTAGGTGATGATGTAGATAAATCATTCTTTATGGTTTTGATCTTACAATTTTTGTATGAATATCGTGCAGCATTAGCCGAAGTTGGACAAGTTGATTTCAATGATAATAGTTGTAAGCATCTTACCGTTATAGAGGAAGCGCATCGTGTAATGGCTAAATGTGACAATCAGGAATTGCCTCAATATAAATCAGCCATGATGTTCAGCAATATGCTTTCAGAAATCCGTGCATATGGAGAAGGTATGTTCATGGTGGATCAAGTACCTACCAGACTTATTCCGGATGCGATCAAAAACACGAACTTGAAAATTACGCATCGATTGGTTGCAGAGGATGATTGTAAGGCGATAGGAGAATCCATGGGATTGAATGATGAACAACGAAAAGTCATTGCGAAGTTGATGACCGGGCAGTGTATTGTATCTAGTTCGTTATCAACAGATACATATTGGGTAAAAGTCAATAAAATGAAATGATATGGGATGGTTTAATCATAATATAGAAGATTTGAATCCTTTTAATAAAGGGCAGGAATTACCGGTTCTTTCTTTGGATGAAAAAGCCTATTTAGGGGAAATTGATATTTCTGAACAATTTGATCTGTTTCGGGATCGTTTATCAGAAATAAGTGAATCAAAAGATATATCTCAAAGACAATTATTAGATGCGTTAGATCCTTCTTTAAAAGAAACGTTCTTGACAAAAGAATATGAGGAGTTGAATGGGAAAGTAGAATTGTCTTTTGACGATTATCTGAAGATAAAAGAGCTTGTATCTGATCATAATTTGAATATCCATATTGAGGATGGGAATATTCAATTAACCAATAAGGATGGATTTTCTGTCGTATCTTTGAGTCCAAGTACAAAAACAGGAGAAGTTTTTATTGGCGAACATCGCTTTAAACAATCCAACTTATATTCAGGTTTGCAAAGAGGTGAATTTCGTTTGCCAGACTATCAAATTCAGGATGTTTATGAAGTCTATGGGCCAAATTACAAATTGGTAGGGCAGAATAAAATTATTGAAATAAATGGAGTGAAATATGAAGTACCTATCCGCATGAGGGAAATAGAGCTTCATAGGATGACTGTTCGACTTTATGGAGATCCTGATTTTTCTCAATATGCGATAGATAGTATTCCAATCGAATCGGATGTAGTAATTCGTGAATCGCCTTCACATAAAAAGGAATCGACAGCAATCTTGGCTCAAAATTTTATGAATGGGAAATATCCGGAAGGCACATTTTCACCTGAAATGGAAAAAGAGTTGATAGCCGTTTTCAATGGAAAAAAAGCAGAAACTATTTCCGGATTGACTCCTCATCATGATGGATATGCATCAATGCAATATGTACCAAGAGAGATACATCAAAAGGTAACTCATTTGGGAGGAAGTTGGCTAATGAACGAAAAGAACTATTTCAAAGGGTTTGAAGTGAAAAATCTCGAAAATAACAATCGGGCCAAAATGTCTTCAGACCAATTGGAATACGTGCAAGAGCTAGTTCCTTCACATGACACGAATTTGTTGATTTCTCGAATTGATGAGTTGCATGATTGTAATCCCCCCAAAGCGATAGATTCAGATCAAGGGATTGCAGAAGTTATCGCTCCTATAAAAGAGGGTATAGATCCTTTGTATTTGGAAGCTCCACATGATTTTGCCCAAGAAGGGATGATATCTGATGTAATGCTGGAATTGGAAGGTCTAGACTATGAAGATTATATTTCGTTATCTTTAGATGAACGTGTCAACGTACTACAAAAACTGGAAAATCAAATAGCCTTTATTGCACATCGACCATCCTGCAAAATTTCTGCCGAAGAACTTGGTGATGGACATTTTGGCTTTTATGTTTCGGGACAAAATCAAATAACAATAAATAGAGATTATCTTCTATCCAATATCCGGGAAGATTACAAAGAGATTTTGGATACTGCTATTCATGAGGGAAGACATGCTTATCAAGATTATAATCTGCATGAAAGGGAGGTGCATCCAAATCATGGAGACATTTCCAATTGGCAGTTAAATGAATTTACGCATGGTTTCCAAAATGTGAAATATTGTGGTTTCAAAGCATACCAATTACAACCGGTTGAATCTGATGCGCGAGCTTTTGCGGAAAATATATTGAAACAATATCAAGAAAAAATAGACTAATGAAAAGTATCGAAGATATATTAATGAAACGAGGTTATCTGAAAAAGCAAGTTTTTTCGGTAGCAAATCATTTGCAAGAGATAGACGCATCCTTGCAAGAAGCTCTTCAACACTGGTTAGATCAAGAAGAAGAGACAGACTTTCAGATAGAGGGTTTCAAACTTTCAGAATTGAAACAGAAGTTTGGTATGACTTATCCTGCTGCTTTATTGACAATGGATTGGCTTATCAAAGAACCGGAATTGGCAACTAAAAGTATTAATCAGGGAATAAAATAGAGATTATGTCAACATTCATATTAACCCCCAAATGTAACATCCCGCTTAGTCATGGGATGAAGATAGAGAAAGGAACAGTTCCTTTTATAGTGGAAATTCCGTTCGGACATTTGCCCTTTGATTCCATAGCGTCAAAGAATATGGTGAAGAACTGTCTATTGACCAGAGGAATTGACATATCTGGTCATGAAAGTATATTGAGCGGTGCCTTTTTTGATTTTAAGAAAAAATGTAAGGATGGATTTAATCTATCGCTTTCTGCAATCCGATTGGATTAAGAAAGCCGTACACTATGCTTATAATCCCAAACGGCTGAGGGCTTTGGTCTTTCGGCTTGGGATTTATTTGTCGAAGAAGGGACCCTCTCGATTGAAGGAGCAGACAAAGTTGTTATATAGCTACCTGAAAGATGTGTCAACCGGGAAGTATAAGGATTATCATGCGAACAGCTTGATCTTTATCATTGCGGCTACTATTTATTTGATTACTCCGGTTGACTTTGTTCCGGATATGCTCCCTTTGGGGTTGATGGATGATCTGATGATTATTTCTTGGGCCTTGAATGTGACATCGGATGAGTTGAGACGGTATCGGTTCGCTAAGAAGACGGATGAGAATTTATCAGACTCAGACAAGATGTGACTGAATATCCGATTTATATTTGTTGTGTCTATTGTGTATTATGTGAATTATTAATGTAAATGTAGTGACAAAATGTATCATAAAGGGGAAGAGATGGAGCAAGATATGGGACGGGTGATTAGCCTTTGGGAATCTTCTGTTGCCAATGGACGTGAAGCAACAATGGCTACGTTGCGAGATTGTATAGCGAACTTGACGCAAAAGGTAAAAGAGGCTTCAGATGCGCAAGATTATGAGAAAGCCTCTCTGTTTCATGAATTAATCAATAAATGCGATGGTTTTCTGAAGTATAAAAAAAATAATCACTATGAAATCTTTACTAATTGCAACCGGAACAGGCGCAAATAATATTATTCTAAATATAGGCGATAAATATGGAGATCGTGTTGACTACATACTGATTGATGAATTAGAGTCGGACGTATGGGAAGTTGAATTTTCGGTGGAACGTATGTTTGATATTGCAGTAACAAGGCAACCGGTGATTCTATTGGCTACATTAGGAGGTGAAGCGGGTAATCGATCAGTTGAAAGGATCACGAAATTGTTTAAGTCTTTTGAGATTCCTTTTTCTGTGATACTTATAATTCCATTCAAATTTGGAGGGGATAGTAGGAATCTTGCTTTATCTATTGCCGATAGGATAAAGGGAGAGGCTGCATCTGTTCACGTTTTTGACAATGAGATATTGACTTCCTTGGATCTTATGATGAAAGAGGCAATGCTATATGCGGATAGGAAAATAGGTTATCTATTGGATGAAATTTTAAAGTAAAATCTTTGGTATAAGTTAAGATCCAGACACCTTTTGTCCGTCCCCCTTCTTTCCTTTGCCCCCATAATCATCAAACAGGAAAGAGATGCGATACGACAAAGACCTACAATTCTTGGCGGAATGCCGGAATGAAGATTTAAAGACATTGGCGGATTATTTGACGCATGATGCGACAGGGGAAATCCGCATGGCGGAACAATTGACGGATACGGATGCTTATTTGTGCAACTATCCGGATAATATGCGGAATATGTGGCGAGAGATCGCTAACGAACTTCAACGGTATGGAGGGAACACGATTGTGAACTGTTGCCGGGGATATGGAGTTCCGTATCGGGAGATCGTGCGGGATGTCTGTAAAAAGATGCGGGTGGATTATTCTGAACATGAATCCATTGAGGCGGTGGAAGAACGTCTGTTGCGGAAGATGTTTGCGGATGCGGTCGGACGTATGGATACGAAAGAGTTGGGAGAGCTGGCAGCGGCTTTGGAGATTCCGGCAAAAGATTTACGGAAACAATGCACGTTGGCAGCCGTACAACTTCTTATACGGAAAGGAGGTGAAGTTTTCGCATCTAAGATAGCGTTGTACACTGCCAATATGGTTTCCCGCATGATGTTGGGGCATGGACTGTGGTTTGCTGGTAGAAATACGCTTGGAAAAGTGGCTTCTGTTTTCTCCGGTCCTTTCGGATGGGTTTTGACTGCCGGTTGGACGGCTTACGATTTATCCTCTCCAGCTTATCGGGTGACAATCCCTTGCGTGATTCAAATCGCTTATATGCGTTCGGTGTATAATCAATCCTCTTGGAGGGTTTTAACGGCCTGATCTATTATGGAAGCGAAAGACATCATACATCCGGAAGATGTGAAAGCTATCAAGGCGATTAAAGGGATTCCCGGATTGGAGAAAGCGATTGCTTGTTTCATGAAGTTCGGATTTGAACAGCAATTTCGAGGCAAGAACTTAGGAAACATGATACGGGTCGATGCTTGGAATTATCCGGTATTGTATCATGATTTTAAAAAATTGATAAAGAAAGTAGGTATTCGGGAGCCGGAATTGTATATCTATAACTCTCCCTATATGAATGCTTACACGTATGGTGAGACCTCTACGTTTATTGCCCTTTCCAGCGGATTGATCGAGCATCTGGATCGTGAAGAGCTTAATTATGTCATAGGGCATGAGTGTGGCCATATCCTTTGCAAGCACGTGTTATACAAAACCATTCTGACGACATTGGAAGAGGCCGGATTCTTATTGGGTTTGATACATAAAGGTTTGTTTTTGCCGATATATGGAGCGTTGCAATATTGGAGCCGAAAAAGCGAGTTGTCCGCAGACCGGTGTGCCTCAGTCTTGGTTGGAGAAGAGGTGTTTCAATCAGCCCTCGTCAAACTCGCTTCCGGATTGAAGAGCGATAAACGGGATAATCTGATCCGGCAGGGAAGAGCTTATGAGGAGTTTCGTAAGTCTTCTTTATGGAACCGTTTACAACAGGGGTGTCGTACGGCTTTCTATTCTCATCCGCAGTTGTGTGTCCGAGCATTGGAGGTGGAGCGTTGGAGATATTCTTTTCAGTATCGACATTTGTTTAGTTTGACACGTAGTTTAAGATATGAAATCAATAAGTAGAAAGGTTATGAATATACGAAAAATGAAAGAGCGGGTATATGATATTACCCAACTAGAGGAAACCCCGGAGTATTTGAGCCTTATATCCTATTTCTTCTTGAACACGTTGGAGTATCTGCAAGGTTTCATGCCTCTAAAAGAATATCGGAAAGTTTTTGAGGAAGCTTGTACGGATTTGTCTAAAGATGAATCGGGTTATAAAGTCACTGAGGTCTTGGACTCTTTGTTGGCGGCTACGTTTTACTATAAGCAGACTTTAGGGGCTTATTGGTGGCAGCGAAAAACGAAGCGAACTTTTTTCAATCTGTCACTGCTTGATAGCTATGATTCGTTGACTGATTTGTTTATGCGGGAGACAGGTATAGAGATGGACTTCGGGGTGGACGGCTCAACCTTGTTTGAGGAGCTGGCGTTGATAGGTCATTTGACGAGTTTTCCGCGCCAGGAAATCGGGAAAGAGAGTTGTTGGATGTTGTCTACATTGCGTGAGAATCATTTGTTGAAGTTAGAGTCTTCTTTGGAATGTGCCCTTATGCGTAGTAAGAGATCGATATTCTTAGAGCGTTATCCAATGGTGAAATATCTGCAAAGTATGGGATATTCCCTAAGCGTTATATTGGGAATATCCCTTTTTGTCGCTATCGCTCGTATCGCTTATAATATGTGCGTAGAGTTTCCCCTTCTACGGCTGATGTCATTGGAAAATGCCGGAAGAGCCTATGACCGTGGGATGGTAGAGGTGTTATTGCAATCTCACTCGTTTCTCACTAATGGGATAGACGTGTTCGGTAGTCGCATCCTGTTTTTCTGCTTGGCGTTTATGTTGGTCGTAGGGATCGAATACGTCGTGGAGAAGCTGAGTGATAGGATTTGACTGATTAGCAGTACGGAACCGACTTCTTTCATCCAAGTGAGTGGTTAAGTATTTATGCCGATACAAGGAGAGTATGAACGTATAAAAATAAACAGAAAAACGAAAGACAATGAAAAAGATAATATCCAACAAGGAAAAGAATCTGATTAGCAAATTGAAAAGTCAATACGATATTGTTGGGACTCTCCATCATGATATGGTTAAGGTGATCAAAGGGGGGAAGTATGGATTCGTTAATCAAAAAGGCGAACTCGTCATTCCGCTGATATATGATTGGGCAACCGCATTCGCACGCATTAAATTGTATGGGTAATGGTACATTGCTTCTTGGGTGAGATGTGGCAATTATCAAATGTTAATCAATTTGGATAATAAGCCCATTATTCAACCGATGGATGCGCATACTCGTTATTATGTTATCAATGACAAGCTGTGGATCCAAAATGAGCATGGATACAACCTGACCAGCCGTCGAGGAAAGTTTTTGCTTCAAACCGATTATGAACATATTATTAATGATAGATGGCGCCAACCTAAAAATATTTACTTGGTCAAGAAACAAGGGAATTTCGGAGCCATCTATATTTATTATAATATAAAGAACGCCCTGTGTTACCTTTTGAATATGATATGTGTAACTTTTGGTGGATGCCTGGTACGGGGATTTTTATCCAAGGTTTGTTGAATGGGAAGAACGGTCTTTTCAATTTGAAGGGACAAAATGTGATACCTTGTGTTTATGATAAATTCACCTATGCCACACCTTTTCGGAAAGGATTTGTACTGGCTCATGATGCGAAGGATGTATCTTTATATGATGGTATAAAACCTTTTAAGATATGCGCTGATCCGTATGCGGTGATCGCAGAATATAGTTTTTACGATGGAAAGCAATGCTATTATACAGTCTATACGAGTGAGGAGGAGTATTTATTGGATAAAGAGCGACGGATTCGGATGAAGGTAAACAAGCGGAAAGAGATCTCATGCTTCCACTATCTGATGTCGCAAGTTCAAGATGAATTCAGGTTTAAAAGCCTAAAAGAACTTCTTTGCTATTGCGGAAAGATGAAAGACAGACGGATCAGCCATGCCGATAAAGAAGAGGTCATCATCTATGCTTACTATTTTATGGAAGAGATGCTACAACAATATGCGACCCGACATGAGTTACGATATGTTCGATTCGGTTTTGTTAATCGGATAGCGGCAGCTCAGACACGCAAGCCTGATATTGGCGGTAAAAATATAGGAGGAAGAAGGTTATAAATGAAGAGGAGCGGACACAAATTGACGGATTGGATTACGTATCTTTGACGGTCAGTTTATAGGTAACAATGTTCAACACGAGAAAAAAGGTATATTATGGATGTTTTAGCAAAACAAGTGAATGATTTATTGAAAAATCAGTACGAGTTGGATTTTCAGTACGATGAGGAGAAAGCTGAGTTTTACTTTTCAATCGATATGAATCATGTTTGCTTGGATGTGAGGATAGATACAGATGGATAATTTTGATTCGGTTAGTCTGTTTATTAATGAAAACTGCAACCAACTTATGTCCCAATCGGCATTGAATGTAGGGGGGGGATTTCCGTATAGACGAGGAAGTGTTTCGATTTGCGTTTTATCCGTTGGTAAGTGCGCTGGATGATCATTTTATCGAATTTATACGAATCATTTCGGCCGGAGACGAAGAACAAGTTCCGGATCTTGACCTATCAGAACTTCTCTCTTTGTCGGAACAAAATGATCCGGAAGCACAATATCGGTTGGCAATTAAGTACTACAAGGGAGAGGGGGTTGAGCAAGATCTTGGGAAGGCGATAGAGTTGTTTGGTGCTTCTCTTTCCAATGGACGAAATGAAACGGCTCATACATTGAAGGAATGTATAGATGATTTGTCGTGCAGAATAAAAGAGTTTTCAGAGACGCAAGATTATGAAAAGGCATCTTCTTTACAGGCCTTGATCGATAAAAGCAAAAATTTATTGAACTTATACGGCAAGGAGTGAATTGATGCTTAAATACCCCAAAAAGGTAGATGAACTTTCTGTCTTGGGGCTACTGAAAATCAATGTGTTGAATAATTGAAAAAAGCCTTATCAAGTGAACAACTAACCACTTATCAAGTGAATAACTAACGGCTGGGGGTAGTCGTAAGCTTACGAGTTGGGAAGTGGTTAGTTATTCACTTGGAGAGCCTCTTATTGACGGTTTCGCATGCTGTTATTGCTTGTTCTCCATTTCGCGCATAAACTCATCCGCTACATACAAGTCTCCGTACAGATAGAGGCCGGTCGATTTGTCGTGTAGTTTGCTACAGGTTTCGCTCTCGTAAAACAACTTCAAGGCTCTCACACTGCTTATATTCAAACGTTCTGCTAGAATGATGGCAATGGCACCGATTCGATTACTCATTATGATTTCTTGAATTATCGGTGATTTCATTGGGCTATTATAACTTTTCTGTTCTATCATATCGGAGATGTTTGTTGATTATATCTTGATTCAGAATACACATTTGATTGTTGGGTTGGTGTTTGGACAGTTCTTCCAATGCGATCTCAATGGGTATCTTCCTGTTTCTTGCCGTGTTGTTTGCCCAAGCGACTGCCTGTTCACGCAGATTAGTCACATAGAATCCCTGTCCGAAATCCAAATGTTTTCGTCCAAATCTACAAATTGGATTTTCTACCTTCTCTGTACTTCCATGATATACCGTTATTTCATTCATTTTTTGTTCTCCCAATTTTTTAAACATTCAATCAAACGTTCAGCCAATACTTCACGGCTTTCGCTGTGCAACGGCTCATAGTTGGGTAAGATATAATTCTCTATCATCCCCACCCGTTCCATTCTTTGGTATATCTCATTGTAATTGGTATTCAGTTGCCTTGCTGTTGTTTCAATGCAGGTGGCAACAAAAGCCATTACTACTTGTTCTTTCGATATTTTTCTAATCTTTTCCATCTCTGCTGTTTTTTGCCTCAATTTATCTACAAAGGTTGTTTAATGATAATATTCCTCAAATCCGCCCCGGATACATTTTGGAATACGCTTAGTCCGAACTCCGGTATTACCGCAAGTACATGGTCGAATATATCCGCTTGGATTCCTTCATATTCGACCCATACCTTATTAGATGAGAAGCAATAAAGTTCGATGGGAATACCTGTATCAGTCGGTTGTAGATGCCTTACCATGCAGACTAATTCCTTACTTACCTCCGGGAGACTTCTTAGGTAACGTACGAGATAAGCACGGAAGACACCCAGATTTGTTTGTCTACGTCCGTTCACCCAAATGGAACTATCGATATGATGCTCTTCATTGTATTCATATAATTCCTGTTCTTTTCCGTCGATGTAATCCGTGATAAGAGAGATCTTACGAAATTTCTCTAGCATTTCCGGGGTACAAAAATGTACGCTGTTCATATCGATATTGATAGAGCGCTTGATACGGCGGCCCGGGGATTCGCTCATACCTCTCCAGTTTTGGAAAGCGTCGCTTACTAAGGCGTAAGGAGGGATGGTCGTAATGGTATTGTCAAAGTTTCTTACTTTCACGGCGTTCAATGTCACCTCGATAACCGTGCCGTCCGCACCATATTTACTCATCGTGATCCAGTCCCCGGCCCGGAGCATATCATTGGCGGATAATTGGATGCCGGCAACGAAACCTAAGATCGTATCCTTAAAGACCAACATCAAGATAGCGGCAGATGCACCCAATCCGGCTAGTAAAGAAACCGGGGATTTATTGATAAGAATACTGATAATCAATATCACTCCAATAAAGAAAACCGTAACCTGCAAGATCTGTATGAAGCCTTTTAACGGCTTGTTCTTAAAGGAATCTTTTTTATTATAGATCTCGTGGATCAGATTTAAGGAAGCGTTTATAAACCTTAAAGAAACCGCTATGATATAAATCTGACAAAGTTTTTGGAGCAATATTAAAACCTTCGGTGTCTCTTCGGCTGAGAAGGCGAATGGTAACAATATATAAATCAATATGGCCGGGATCATATGCATCATCTTATTGATGATCTTACGATCCACGATTAAATCGTCCAGTTGATTTTTCGTCTTCCTCGCTAATCGTTTGAACATACCTAGGAAAATATACCGGCAACTATAATCGATCCCAACGGTGACGGCTATAATAAGTAATAAGATCACTATATTGTCTAGGTAACTGGAATTTTCGCTTATCAACCCAATTTGAACTAATAAATTATATACCCATTCTTGTATCTTGCTCATAAATACGATTTTAAACTTTAAGTAGACAATCCGGAGACGAAGATAGGAAAAATAATTCGAACACGTACTTTAGTCTGAATATTGATATACTTTCAATTCAAATTTAGGAATCATAGCGAAGAAATGATCGAATATATCCGACTGGATCCGTTCATATTCTTTCCATACTTTATTTCGGGAGAAGAAATAAATCTGGATGGGAACACCATATTCCGTGGATTGAAGTTGACTGATAATTAAATCCAAATCTTGATTTACGACAGGAAGACTTGTCAGATAACGCTCTACATATACACGGAATACTTGGGAGTTTGTAGGTACTACATCCTTATCCGGTTGGTAATCCGCTAATAAAGGAATTTCCTTGCGGAATGTATCTAGCATCTCCGGTGTACAGAACTTGATCGTATTCAAATCGAGATAAATGGACTTCATAACCCTACGTCCTCCAGACTCAACCATTCCGCGCCAGTTTTGGAAAGAACTATTTACTAGATTATAAGGCGGGATTGTCGAGATGGTATTATCGAAGTTCTGAACTTTCACGGTGTTTAGGGTTATTTCTTGAACAATACCGTTCGCGTTGGCAGAAGGCATCGTGATCCAGTCGCCGGGGCGCAACATATCATTCGCCGAAAGCTGTATACCCGCCACGAAACCTAATATGCTATCTTTAAATACCAACATAAGAATAGCTGCCGACGCACCTAATCCGGCGAAAAGGGTAGCCGGGGATTTATTGACGAGAATCGCTATAATGACAATGCCGCCAACGAAGAAAACAAGCACTTGTAATACTTGTATAAAACCTTTCATCGGCCTGTTTTTCATTTTCTCCTGTTGGTTAAACAAATCCAACATCATTAAGAGAAGACCGTTGAGCGCTAACAGCAGGGAAAATATGATATAGACCGCGCAAATCTTCTGGGAAATGAATAATAATTCCTTTCCTCGGATAAAAGCCATCGGGAGCAAAGCATATACTAAAATGCCGGGAATCGTATGTACGAGATAATGTACGACCTTACGTTTAATTAATAACGTATCCCATTTATAATGCGTATGCTTAACGATACTACGTACCCCTCCGACAAAAATAGCTTGGCATAAATAATCTAATCCGATAGCGACCGCCACTAGTAAGATGGCGATGATCGCCTCGTCAAATGTGTTCGCTATTTTCTCGTCTACACCCCATCCGGTGAGGACTTTGTTCATCCAACTACCTAAATTTATCATAATAATCGTTTTTTGATATAACACTACTCTTAAAAATAGGTTCAATCCTACGTTAAATTTGCCCTTTTGTTAAGATTGCTTGTAAATGTAAGCGTATTAATCCAATTGAAAAATGTATCTTTGTGAAATAATATAAACTTAAATGGATTCCATGAGATCTCTGTTGTCAACCTCAGATTTTCTACAGGTACGAGAGCATAAATTAAGTAATGATTTGACGGTATGGTTGAATGAGGACCATAGCCAACCTAAGATATTCGGAGCCGTAGTTGTAAAAGCCGGAGCTAAAGATTCCCCTAACACAGGTATCGCGCATTATTTCGAGCATATGATGTTTAAAGGAACGGATAAGATCGGGACAATCGATTATGAGTCCGAGAAAGTCTTGCTGGACATTATCGCCGAGAAATATGACGCTTTGGCGGATACCGAGGATCCCAAGATGCGTGCCCATTTGCAGCAAATCATTAACGACCTGAGCGTACGTGCCGCTGAGTATGTAATACCGAACGAGTTCGACCGGTTGATCTCTCGTTTCGGTGGTACGAAGTTGAATGCCGGGACTTCTTACGACTATACATTATATTTCAATACATTCTCTCCGCAATATATCTCCCAATGGGCCGAGATCAATAGTGAGCGTTTGGTAAATCCCGTATTTCGTCTTTTCCAGAGTGAGCTGGAGACGGTCTATGAGGAAAAGAACATGTATGGGGACACAATGGCTAGCGTCGCCATCGAGAAATTGACAGAGCGTTATTTCTATCCGCATCCGTATGCGTATCCGATTATCGGAAGTGCGGAGAACTTGAAGAATCCCCGTCTTTCGGAGATGCGCCGGTTCTTCGAGAAATACTATGTCGCTTCCAATATGGGATTGATCTTAAGCGGGGATTTCGATACGGAGGAGGTCTTACCCATCTTGGAATCTACTTTTTCACGGATACGAAAAGGGAAGCCGCCCCACCGGGATATCGTTGCGCTTCCACCATTCGAGGGGCGGGAGAAAGTGAGCGTACGTATTCCTATGCCTTTCGTGAAAATTATGGCATTGGGATTCCGGGGAGTTCCCGCGAATCATCCGGATCAAGTTGCGCTCAATATCGCCGTATCTTTATTGAATAACTCCAATGGTACGGGATTTTTGGATAAGCTGACGGTAGATCATAAGGTGATGGGTGCGATGGCGGTTAACCAAAGTATGAATGAGGCTGGAATATTAGGTTTGTTGGTATTTCCGAAGTTCTTTTTCCAGACCTATGCGGCAGCCGAGAAATTAGTATGGAAACAAATCAACCGTATTAAGGAGGGGGATTTTAGCGATGAGATGTTCCAAAGCTTGAAATTGGAACAGAAACGTGAATATGCCTCCAAATTGGAAGACATAAACTCAAGGGCCGAGGTGATGATGCGTATTTTCTCTCAAGGGAAAAGCTGGCAGGATTATTTGGATGAGGTTACCCGTATCGATGCCTTGTCGAGAGAAGACGTGATTGAGATCGCCAAGAAATATTTTACGGAGAATTATATGTACGTCACGAAGAAGACCGGACGCTATCCGAAAACGATCTTGCCCAAGCCGGATTATTCACCGATTATACCGAAGAACTCCGATGCTTCCTCCGCTTATGTGGAACGTTTGGAAAAGATACCCGTACAAGAATTGAAACCGCATTTTCTCGATTTTGAGAAAGACGCCGAGGTCGTATCCTTGCGTCCGCTTGTCACGTTGTATAAGACTCATAATTCCGTAAATGATATATTCTCGCTGACACTATCTTATGGAGTGGGGCAGTTGGAGCTTCGTGATCTTGATAAATTGTCCGCTTATCTACCTTTCGTAGCGACGGAATCGATGTCTTTTGAGGTCTTTCGGGGTAAATTGCAGGAACTTGGTAGTACTCTGACTTTTGATTCCACGGATTCTGAGTTTCTGGTGGTGGTGAATGGTTTCGATGGGCATTTTACCCAAACAATGGCTTTGGTCGGCGATTTCTTGCGGCACGCCAAGCCAGATGACAAGAAGTTACGGCAGATTGTGGACGAGGCGAAGGTAACGGAGAAATCGTTGTTCAACTCCAGCGAGAACGTAGCCGATATGCTGTTAGAGAAAGTCAAATTTGGGGAGCAATCCCGTTATTTGACCAAATTATCGTTCGCTGAAATCAAGAAACTAAAAGGAAAGATGTTGCTGGACACCTTCAGTAAGGTACGTTCGGTCGCTTGTAACCTGCATTATTGTGGTACATTGTCTACGGAGGAGGCCGCTCGGCAGATCAAGCAGCATTTACCATTGGAGGAGGTAAGTATTCCATCGAACTCTCCCTATATTCGTGATCTTATGACGTATGATAAGCCGACTGTCTTTTTCATGGACATGGAGGATGTCACGCAAAGCATAATCTATGCCTATATGTATATCGATCCGTTGAAGGCTAAGGAAGATCGTCCTATTTCCCGGTTGTTTAGCGCTTATTTCGGAGGGGATATGTCATCTTTGATGTTTCAGGAGATCCGTGAGTTTCGTTCGTTCGCTTATCAAGTAAATGCCCGTTTGAAACATCCTCCTTTGAATCGATCGGAGAAGCCCGCTAGTTTCGTGATGAAATTGGCTACACAGACGGATAAGATGATCGATGCGATGGAAGTGTTGGAGAATCTGGTGCATGATATGCCGGAACGTCCGGAACGGGTGGAGTCGGTGAAGCAGACGATTCGTAATTGGGTGAATAATGAATATCCTACTAGTCGCTCTCTTTCCTTGAAGATTGCCGGTTTCCGGCGTGAAGGGTACGAGAGCGATCCGAACAAGGATTATCTGGAGGTCATCGATCGGATGACTATGGAGGATATCCTTCGTTTTTATAAGGAGAATATACAAGATCATTTAATGATATATGCGATAGTCGGTAATTCAAAGAGTATGGATATGGAGAAACTCTCCAAATTCGGACAGATCGTTAAGGTAACAAGGAAAGACATTTATAAATAATGTATAGTAAGGAGGAACTGAAGAATCTCAAATTGGAGTTTTGGGAAAGCTTCGCCGCTTTTTGTGAGGTGCAACCCTATTTGCGGGGGCGTAAGAAAATTTGGACATTATATGATACGAAGGTAAAGGGCGTTGAGTTGAAATTCGACGCGAACCGCCAAGGGGCTTACGTTATTCTTGAGGTAAACCACCGTAGCGAGGATTTACGTCTGGAAATGTTTGAGCGCCTGACTTGGTATAAAGAGACCTTGGAACAGGATTTTCCCGAAGGCTTGATCTGGGATATTTGCTTTGTCCGTGAGAATGGCCGACAAGTGGCCCGTATCTATGTGGCAAAGGAAGGATTGGATTTGCATCGGAGAGCGCATTGGGGAGATTTTTTCACGTTTATGGCTAGCCAGATGTATTTGTTGGAACGAAATTTTATGGGTATAGCAGAATACTTAAGAGAATAATTACGAGATATGAACCTAAAGGTATTTATCGGAGCTTGCGTACTGTCCGGTCTGGTTGCTTGTAGCTCTGTTAAACAAGATGAGGCCGGTTTGTCCCGGCCCGGTGTGAGCCTTGAGCTGGCGCGATTCCGGAAGGAGCATTTCTCCGATGTCCGTTATAATCTTTTCTTCTCGATCCCGGAATCTCGTGGCGAGGCGATCCGGGGAAAGGTGGAGCTATCGTTGCGATTAGACGAGAAGCAGCCGCTTATTATTGATTTCCGCGGAGAACAGGAGCAAGTGACATCCGTAACCTTGAACGGAGGCGATATTCCCTACGAGGTGAAAGATGAGCATATCGTGATAGCCTCAGATTGGGTAGCGGTGGGAGAGAACCGGGTAGCGATCGCTTTTACTCCGGCGGATCAATCCTTGAACCGGCGGGATGAGTTCCTGTATACGTTATTGGTTCCGGACCGGGCACGTACGGTATTCCCTTGTTTTGACCAGCCGGATATGAAGTCGCTTTTTACCTTGACCTTGGAAGTTCCTTCCACTTGGCAGGCCGTGGCGAATGGCGCTATCACGCAAACGGATAGTACGGGCGTCTCCGGTCGGAATCGTATTTCTTTCAAGGAGACGGAACCGCTTAGTACCTACCTGTTCTCATTCGTGGCCGGTAAACTGACTCGGGAGGTTTATTCCCGGAACGGGCGGGATATCTCTATTTATCATCGGGAGACAGATCCGAAGAAAATCGCTCAATGCCCAGCCATCGCCGATGAGGTGTTCGACGCGTTGGAATGGCAGGAAGACTTTACAGGTATTCCTTATCCTTTCGCTAAATATGACGTGATTATCTTACCCGGTTTCCAATATGGGGGTATGGAACATACGGGTGCTACCTTATATACGGATCGCCGGATGTTTCTGGATGAGCATCCTACCTTAAATGAGCGATTGAGTCGGAGCGCCTTGATCGCGCATGAAACCTCTCATATGTGGTTTGGCGATTATGTAACGATGAAATGGTTTGATGATGTATGGACTAAAGAGGTTTTCGCTAATTATTTCGCTTCCCGTATCGTAGAACCCTTGTATCCGGACGTGAATCATCGGTTGAATTTTATCCGGGATTATATTCCCGCGTCTTATTCGGAAGACCGTACGGCGGGTGCGAATCCGATCAAGCAAGATTTGGATAATTTGCGGAACGCCGGTTTGGTATATGGAAATATCATCTATGATAAATCTCCCGTGATTATGGAGATGTTGGTACGTGTTCTGGGAGAAGACGCTTTCCAGCAGGGAATCCGTGAGTACTTGACTACTTATGCTTATGGGAACGCTACGTGGGAGGGCTTGATCCGTATCTTGAATAAATATACGGAAGAGGATCTGGCCGCTTGGAGTGAGGTGTGGGTGAATCAGAAGGGTATGCCGGAGATTACGGCTTCGGTTAAGGACGGCGAGTTGGTCGTAGAGCAGCGTGATCCGTTGGGCCGGGGTTTAAAATGGCCGCAAGAATTAACCTATCGGGTGATCTGTGGAACGGATTCGGAAGAAATCCCGGTTTCTCTCGAAGGAAACTCTGATTCCTTCCGAATGAAATTAAGTTTTCTTCCGAATGGAAATTGTGTCATTCTTCCGAATATAAATGGGCGTGGTTATGGCTTCTTTAAAATAACAGAGGGGGAGTCTTCCGGTCTATGGTCTGTGCTTCGCTCATCGGAAGATGAGGTGTTGAAGGGATCTTTGCTGATTACCCTTTATGAGAATCTTCGTTGGAAAACGATTTCTCCGCAAGGGTTCCGTGAAGAGATGTTAGCGTATTTACCGAATGAGTCTAATTCTTTATTGTTCTCGATGGCTTTAAGCTATTTAGGAGATTGCCAGCGGATATTCCCGTCGGATTCTCGTCCGTTGGAACAGGTCTTGTGGAAGATCGTGACAACGAATCCCGTATCCCAACATCGTTTGCAGGCGTTTCGTTTGTATCGTTCGATAGCGGATTCAGAGGAGGCGGTACAACGTCTGTATACGTTATGGCAGGAACGGAAAGCTCCGAAAGATTGTGCGTTGAGCGAGAGTGATTATATTGGCTTATCCTATATGCTGGCGATGCATTTGCCGGAAAAAGCGGATAAGATTATCGCTACGCAATTATCCCGCATACAGAATCCGGACCGGAAGAAGGAGTATCAATTTATCTCCCCATCTGTATCGCCCCGCAAGGCGGAACGTGACAGTGTCTTCGCTTCCTTGTTGATCGCCGGGAATCGTAGGGTGGAGCCATGGGCCTCTTCCGCTCTCGCTAATTTGAACCATCGCCTACGAGAACAAGAGTCGGTCGCTTATATCCGTCCGGCCTTGGAAGCGATGCCGGAAGTACAGCGGACTGGCGATATCTTTTTCCCCACCGCTTGGGTTCGCTCCTTGCTTTCCGCCCATACATCGAAGGAAGCTCGGGAAGAAGTTGATGCGTTTTTTACCGCGCATCCGGACTTCCCCTTGATGCTTTCCAATAAGATTAAGCAGCAAGCGAGTCATTTGTATTAAAGTAAATCATTATCTTTGTCCTTGAGAACGAATTAATAAGAAAGGAGTATTTGTATGACGGCAATGGAACTAAAATGCCTAAAGATGGATTTGGTCGAAGAATTGTTAAGCATCGATGATAAAGACACGCTCAACCGTGTGAAGAACTATCTGAAAAAGCTGAACAATAAAATTAGGACAAAAGCCGAAGAGGAAGAAACGGAATATATTAGCAAGGAAGAAATCTTGGCAGGGATTGATGCCGGGCTGAAAGACATGATTGCCGGGAGGAAACAATCAGCGAGAGATTTCTTAAAAGAAATGAGAGATGGAATATAGAATAGAAGTCTTAGCCTCCTTTAAGAAGGAAGCGAAACGTTTGCGGAAGCATTATGCCTCTTTCATTGATGATTATGAAAAACTACTTGGCGAGTTGGAACAAAATCCTCGTTTGGGGACCGATCTCGGCAACGGCCTTCGTAAGATCCGTATGCGTATCTCTTCCAAAGGACGAGGCAAAAGCGGTGGGGCAAGGGTTATCTCTTTTACGGTAGTGGTAGCCATCGATGAGACGGAGATCAACTTGCTCTACATCTACGACAAAGCAGAGCGTGAATCTATAAGCTTGAAAGAGATAGAAGAGTTGCTTCGTAAGAACGGATTGAAGTAATATAGATATTGTGATAATATTTTGTCAGAAATATTTGTTCTTTCAATTATTATTGTAACTTTGCGACGTAAATAACAAAAGAAATGAAAATAACGACTACATTACATCACCATCATCATTACAGCGGGCGATAGTTCGGTGGGCTGAATGGTATGTATGTACTCATGATAAAAAGATAAAGGCTTGCCGTTTTGCGGTAAGCCTTTTTTGTTGATATTTATAATATAAAAATAAGATATAGTTATGTTGAGAATCGCGGTACAATCGAAGGGCCGTCTGTACGACGAGACCATGATGTTGCTTGAAGAAGCGGGTATTAAACTAAACAGGGGCAAACGCATTCTGTTATTATCGGCAAAAGGTTTTCCGGTAGAGGTATTATTCCTTCGTGATGATGATATTCCTCAGTCTGTGGCTAACGGTGTGGCGGATATTGGTATTGTCGGAGAGAACGAGTACGTGGAGAAAGGGCAAGAGGCGAAATTGATCAAGCGTCTGGGCTTTAGCAAGTGCCGTCTATCCTTAGCGATCCCCAAAGATGAGGAATATAAGGGGGCTGAGTGGTTTGAGGGAAAAACGATCGCTACTTCCTATCCCGTGATCCTACGGTCTTTCTTAGAGGAGAGAGGCGTGAAGGCGGATATTCATGTAATCAGCGGCTCTGTGGAAATCGCCCCGGGCATTGGTTTGGCGGACGCTATCTTTGATATCGTAAGCTCCGGTAGTACTTTGGTAAGCAATCAATTGAGAGAAGTGGAGGTAGTCCTTCCTTGTGAGGCTTTATTGATCGCTAACAATAATTTATCCAAAGAGAAACTGGAGATCTTGGATGAGCTTCTATTCCGCTTCGAGGCGATTCAAGTCGCCGAGGGCAAGAAGTACGTGTTGCTGAACGCTCCGAAAGAAAAGCTGGATGAGATTATCGAGGTGCTTCCCGGTATGAAGAGCCCGACCATAACGCCTTTGGCAAACGATGAATGGGTCTCTGTTCAATCCGTGATCGCCGAGAAGCATTTCTGGGAAATTATTGGTAAACTAAAATCATTGGGGGCTGAAGGTATCTTAGTGCTTCCGATCGAGAAAATGATTGTATAATATGGAGATTATAAAATATCCCAGACGTGAGGAATGGAGCTCACTAATCAAACGTCCCGCATTAGATGTAACCACCTTGTTCGATACGGTCCGTACGGTATTGGACGAGGTACGTGAGCAGGGTGACGCTGCCGTAAAAGCGTATGAGGAAAAGTTTGATAAAGTGCTCCTTTCTTCCCTTCAAGTCTCGGAAGAGGAGATGCGGGAAGCGGATGCCTTGGTCGCTGAGGACTTGAAACAGGCGATTCGTACGGCAAAGGCGAATATCGAGACGTTCCATGCCTCACAGCGTTTCGAGGGAAAGAAAGTGGAGACTACCCCGGGAGTCACTTGTTGGCAGAAAGCGGTAGCGATCGAGAAAGTCGGTTTATATATTCCGGGCGGAACGGCGCCTTTGTTTTCCACGGTATTGATGTTGGCAGTGCCCGCACGTATCGCCGGATGCAAGGAGATCGTATTATGTACGCCACCGAACCGGGAAGGGAAAGTACATCCCGCTATCCTGTTCGCCGCGGAGGTTGCGGGCGTAAGTAAGATATTCAAGGCTGGAGGAATCCAAGCGATAGCGGCGATGGCCTATGGGACGGAATCGGTCCCCAAGGTGTATAAGATCTTTGGCCCCGGTAATCAATACGTGACGGCGGCGAAGCAATTAGTAAGCCTAAAAGAAGTCGCCATCGATATGCCCGCCGGACCATCCGAGGTAGAGGTGATCGCAGACGAGACAGCAAATCCCGATTTTATCGCCGCCGATTTCCTCTCGCAGGCCGAGCATGGGGTGGATAGCCAAGCGATCCTCGTAACCGCTTCGGAAACGATCGTAGAACCCGTGGCCCGTGCCATCCAAGAGCAACTCGATCGTTTGCCTCGAAAGGAGATTACCGAGAAATCGTTAGCGCACAGCCGTATCATCGTATTGAAAGATTTGCGGGAAGTCGTGGACTTCACGAACCAATACGCTCCCGAGCACTTGATTATCCAAACAGCGGATTACACCGCTATCGCAGAGCGAATCGAGAACGCCGGCAGTGTCTTTATGGGGCCATATACTCCGGAAAGCGCAGGCGATTATGCTTCCGGCACGAATCATACCTTGCCGACCAACGGTTATGCCAAGGCATATAGTGGCGTAAACTTGGATAGTTTCATCAAGAAGATCACTTTCCAAGAGATCTCTTCCGATGGTATCCGTGCCTTGGGTAGCACGATCCAAACCATGGCGGCCAACGAGCATCTGGATGCTCACCGCAACGCAGTAACAATTAGATTGAACACGATATGAAAGACCTGAAAGATTTAGTAAGACCGAATGTCTGGAATTTGAAACCGTATTCATCCGCACGTGATGAGTTTCATGGGGATGCCTCCGTTTTTCTGGACGCGAATGAGAATCCGTGGAATGTGCCGTATAACCGTTATCCCGATCCCTTGCAGTGGAAATTGAAGGATCGTCTGGCCGTACTGAAAGGCGTGGATCGTAGCTCGATCTTCTTGGGCAATGGCAGCGACGAGGCTATCGATCTGGTGATCCGTGCCTTTTGCGAGCCGGGGTTGGATAGTGTGGTGACGATCTCGCCGTCGTATGGTATGTATGAGGTGGCTGCGGATGTAAATAACGTGGAATGTCGCAAGGTCTCTTTGGACGAGAATTTCGACTTGGACGCTGACCGAGTGTTGGAATCGGCGGACGAGTGGACTAAAGTGATCTTCCTATGTTCCCCGAATAACCCCAGTGGCAATAGCCTGGATCGTGGCTCGATCTATAAGATATTGAAGAATTATGAAGGAATCGTGGTGATCGATGAGGCTTATATCGACTTCTCCGCTTATCCCTCTTTCTTAAAGGAATTATCGGGATTCCCAAACCTGATCGTTCTTCAAACCTTGTCGAAAGCGTGGGGAGCGGCGGGTATTCGTTTGGGTATGGCATTCGCCTCTCCGGAGATTATCGGAGTCTTGAATAAGATCAAATATCCGTATAACGTCAACCAACTTACGCAGGAGAAAGCTTTGGAGCTTTTGAATGACGAGGCGACCATGAAACACCAAATGAACGAGATTCTCACGGAGCGTAACCGGCTGGAGAAGATCCTGTCCGAGCCTCCTTTCTCCTATCAAGTATATCCTTCGGACGCTAATTTCTTGTTGGTGAATGTCGCCAAGGCGGATGCCATGTATAATGGGCTCGTGAAGAAAGGGATCGTAGTGCGTAACCGTAGCAACGTGCAGAAATGCCGGGGTTGCCTTCGTATTACGATCGGTACGCCGAAAGAGAATGATAGCTTATTGAATGCGATGAAAAACATGAAATTATGAGCACGAGGAAAAGAGCGTTGTTTATCGATCGAGACGGCACGCTTGTAAAAGAGCCGCCCGTAGATTATCAATTGGATAGCTTGGAGAAACTAGAGTTTGTCCCGAAGGTGATGCGTAACCTCTATTTCATTCGCGAGCGGTTGGATTTCGAGTTCGTGATGGTCTCCAACCAAGACGGGCTGGGTACGCCCTCTTTCCCGGAGGAGACTTTCTGGCCTGCCCATAACTTGATCCTAAAAACACTGGAAGGCGAGGGGATCGTGTTTGATGATGTATTGATCGATCCTTCCTTTCCCGAGGATAATTCTCCGAATCGTAAGCCTCGTACAGGAATGCTTACGAAATATATGACAGGTGAATACGATCTGGAGAATAGTTTCGTGATCGGAGACCGCCTTACGGATATGGAGTTGGCCCATAATCTGGGCGCTAAAGGTATCTGGTTGCGCCCGGAGGAGGGAGCGGAGACTGAGTTAGCGGCTTACGCTACCTCATTGTCTCCCGTTTATATCACGGATGATTGGGATAAAATCACCGAGTATCTGTTTGCTGGCGAGCGTCGTGCGGTCGTACGGCGTGCCACGAAGGAGACGGATATTTATGTGGACTGGAATCTGGATGGAACCGGAAAGACATCGATCTCTACCGGGCTTGGTTTCTTCGATCATATGTTGGACCAGATCGGTAAGCATTCTGGTACGGACCTGACGGTACGGGTAAAAGGCGACCTGGAGGTCGATGAGCATCATACGATAGAGGATACGGCGATTGCCCTTGGCGAGGCGATGCTGAAAGCGCTGGGTGATAAGCGAGGGATCGAGCGTTATGGGTATTGCCTTCCGATGGACGATTGCTTGTGTAGCGTGGCGCTGGATTTCGGTGGCCGTCCTTGGTTGGTTTGGGACGCTGAGTTCCACCGTGAGAAAGTAGGGGATATGCCTACGGAGATGTTCCTCCATTTCTTCAAGAGCTTGAGCGACGCTGCCCGCATGAATTTGAATATCCGTGCCGAGGGTACGAACGAGCATCATAAGATAGAAGGTATCTTCAAGGCTTTGGCCCGCTCGATCAAGATGGCGATCCGACGAGATATTTATCGGTTTGAGCTACCGAGTACGAAAGGGCTCTTGTAATCTGTAAAAAACACTACTGTATTTGTGCACGAATACAGTAGTGTTTTAGTCTGAATACTATTGTGTTTATCCACAAACACTATAGTGTTTTCGACTCAGATTCTATGACATCAGATAAACCGATAAAAGCCTATAGAGGATATTCCTCGAAAGCATATAGAACCGTGGAGAGATACCTTTCTCCTGTGTCCGGAAGCAACGCCACGATCGTTTTTCCCTCATTCTCCGGAAGTTTAGCTAGTTCCACGGCGGCGTATACAGCGGCGCCGGAAGATATTCCTACCAGCAACCCTTCCTTCCCGGCCAGTTCGCGGCTGGTACGGATAGCGTCATCGTTCGTTACTTGCAGGATCTTGTCAACTACCTCCCCGTTGTAGGTCTTGGGGATAAAGCCGGCTCCGATACCCTGTATCTTGTGCGGGCCGGGCTTGCCTCCGGAAAGTACCGGTGAATCGCTAGGCTCTACCGCTACGATTTGTACGTTCGGGTTGTGAGCTTTCAATCCGGCACCGACACCGCTGACCGTGCCTCCGGTTCCTACGCCGGCTACAAACAGATCGACTTTACCATCCGTATCACGCCAGATCTCTTCGGCGGTCGTACGGATATGTACGGCCGGGTTAGCGGGATTCTCGAATTGTTGTAGGATGATGGAACCGGGAGTCGCGTCACGCAGTTCCTCCGCTTTGGCGATGGCTCCTTTCATGCCTTCCGCCCCGGGGGTGAGGACGAGCCGGGCACCTAACGCTTTCAATAAATTACGACGCTCGGCACTCATGGTATCCGGCATGGTCAGGATTAATTTGTAGCCTTTCGAGGCGGAGACAAAAGCGAGTCCGACTCCGGTATTACCGCTGGTCGGTTCGATAATGGTAGCGCCGGGTTTCAACAAGCCTTTAGCCTCGGCGTCCTCGATCATCGCCAAGGCGATGCGGTCTTTTACGCTACCAGCCGGGTTGAAATATTCCAGCTTGCCGATTACTTGGGCTTTAAGGCCCTTGCTCGCGTTGAAATTAGAGAACTCCAACAGGGGAGTGTTGCCGACAAGGTCGGTCAGTTGTCTTGCTATTCTTGCCATATACAAATGAATTTTGTTGTTTCTGGATTCTTTTATTTATATGACAAAGATAGTGGATGGATTGTTTACGGCATATACCATAAACCGGGTATTTTTTTACCTCCTTCTATGCGTCACGCACAAAAGGAGGTTACAATCATAATTATATACAAGTCTGAAAGGACTATCTTTAATGTCTGCCTCCTCCTAAGGCTTGGTAGAGGTTTACGGTGGCTTGAAGCTCGTCAAAACGATCCGTTACTTGGGAGAGCTGGGCGCTGAGCAGGGTTTGCTGTGCCGTGAGCACTTCCAGATAAGTGGTGTTTCCATGCGTCATCAGCAATTGGGTGCTACGGACGGCATCTTCAAGCGATTCGATTTGGTGTGTACGCAAGTCGATCTTTCCCTTTGCGGTCTGGGCTTGGGTAAGTGCGTCGTTCACCTCTTTTCCGGCGTTGAGCACGGTTTGTTGGAAAGTGAGCTTGGCCTCTTCTTGCTGCGCTTTCGCTATTTTCAATTGGGCGATATTCGCTCCTTTGTTAAATAGCGGTTGCGTGAGGGAGCCGACCGCCGATAGTAATAGTTTACCCGGATTTACGATGTAACTACCTGCGCTGTTTGTCCATCCCGCGCTGCCGCTAAGACGTAGCGAGGGATAAAAATTGGAGCGTGCGGAGGCTGTCCCGTAGAACGCTTGCGCCAATGCGTACTCGGCGCTACGTACATCCGGACGGTTCGAGAGCATCTGTACCGGGATACCGATAGCCAGATCCGGGGTTAAGGATTGGTCTTCCAACCTTCCTCGCTCAATATCCTGAGGTGTCTCTCCCAATAAGACGGCAAGTGTATTCTCGGTCTCCCGGATGGTCTGTTCCAGATCCTTAACAGAGGTCTCGATGGAGTAGCAAGTAGCCTCGGTTTGCGATACGGCCGCCTCGGTAGTCATGCCGGCTGCCATTAATGCTTGGGTGGTACGAAGGCTTTCTTGCCATTTCACGGCGGTTTCTGTCGTGATCTCGTATTGCCGGTCCAGCATCAATAAGGTATAATATAAATTGGCGATATTGGCGATCAGTTGTGTTTGTACGGCTTGGCTATACGCTTGGCTTTGCGACAAGGCGGCTTTCGCTTGTCGTTTGGCGTTTGTCAGCCGGCCGAAGATATCGACCTCCCAACTGGCCGATACCGGGACGTTGTATGTCCACGACGCTTTCGCCTTATCAAAGCTACTTGTCGTGCCCTGTGGATCTAGGGAGAGCGACGGGAGGTAGGAGAGGCGGGAGGTCATTAACGCCGCCTCAGCTTCTTGTACCTTTAGATGGGCGATCCGCAGATCTGTATTATTGGCTAATCCCCGTTCGATCAAGGATTGCAAGGCCGGATCGGTGAATAGGTCCCGCCAACTGATATTCCCGATGGAGAAGGTATCTGCCGGGGCTATCTCCTCCCGATATAGATTCTCCGGGAGGGTGGCGACAGGCTCGTATTTCTTGTAAATGCCGCAGCTATTCAACGCTAGCGTCGCTACGGCAAAGAGTATGATGTTATTCTTCATATACATTATATATATACAATTGGATAGATTATTTCTTGCTATCTAAATATTCTTTTCTTTCTTCGGCGGCCTCTTTTACCTCTTCTTGCACCTGCCAATCAAGGGAACGCTCGAATTGGATCGGGCGTAGTTTCTCTTGCAGGTATTGGAACGTGATGAATAAGCAAGGCACGATAAATAACAAAGCCAATGTACCGATCAACATACCGCCAACGGCACCGGTTCCCAACGAGCGGTTTCCATTAGCGCCTACGCCGTTGGAAACGATCAATGGCAGCAAACCGAATATCATCGTAAGAGCGGTCATCAAGATCGGGCGCAGACGAACCTTTGCCGCGCTAAGAGCGGCTGAAGTCAGGCTCATACCGGACAGGCGGCGTTGGGTAGCGTACTCTGTCAATAAGATGGCGGTCTTCGCCAACAATCCGATCAACATGATCAAACCGGTTTGCAGATAAATGTTATTCTCCAATCCCATGAACTTAGCGAACAAGAAACTACCCATCAAACCCATCGGTACGGAAAGAATCACGGCGAAAGGAACAAGGAAACTCTCGTACAAGGCACTTAGGATCAAATAAATCATCAAGATACAGATACCGAAGATGATAATGGTCGTATTACTCTGCTGGTTCTCCTCACGGGTGATACTACCGAAGTCGTAGCCATATCCTTTCGGAAGCGAAGTGACCGCTGTCTCTTTTACCGCCTTGATAGCATCCCCGGAGCTATATCCATTGGCCGGTACGGCATTGACGGCGATCGAATTATACATGTTGAAACGGGCTAAAGATTCGGCACCGTATACCTTGGTCAAGGTGATAAACTGACTAAGCGGTGCCATCTCGCCGTTCGACATGCGTACGAACGTATTATTCAAGGAGGCCTCATCCAGACGATATTTAGGATCGGACTGTATCATCACCTTATACACCTTCGAGAAACGGTTGATATTCGACACATATTGCCCTCCGTAATAACCGGAAAGGGTTGATAGAACAGCATCCGGAGTGATTCCGGCCCGTTTGCATTTCGCCGCGTCCACATCCACGCGCCATTGCGGGTACTTGATATCGAAGGTAGAGTAAGCCGTAGCGATCTCGGGCCGTTCACGCAAGGCGGCGAGATATTGCTGGGTCGTGTTAAAGAAGGTCGTTAAGTCTCCACCGGCCTTGTCTTGCGTATGCATTTCCAATGCGTTACCCATACCATATCCGGGGATCATGGCCGGGGCGATGGCGAAAATCGTAGCGTCCTTGATATCTGCCGTACGGCCATATACCTGTCCGATCACGGCTTGTACGTTATCTTCCTTGTCCGGGCGCTCATCCCAATGTTTTAGTTTCAAGATGAACATACCGAAAGAGCTACCTTGTCCGGCCAGCAAACCATAACCGGAAACCTTGGAATAAGATTGAAGCTGTGGAATCTGGTTGATCCGTTGCTCGATATTCGTCATGATCTTGTTAGTCGTAGCCAAGGAGCTTCCGGAGGCCGTACTTACGTTGACAAAGACCGTACCTTGATCCTCATCGGGTGCCAAGCTGGATTTTGTCGTGTTCATCAAGACGATAAGTAATACGATGGAGCATGCCAATAAAGACCAAGCCAGCCATTTCCGCTTGATAAAGAACAACACCCCGTGCTTATATTTCTTGATGACCGAATCGAATGCGGCGTTGAACGCCTTACGGAAACGTGCGGCGAAGTTATTCTTTTGGGTGCCGTCCTCGTTGATGTAAGGCTTCAATAAGATAGCGCAAAGCGCCGGGCTTAACGTTAACGCGTTAACGGTAGAGATACCTACGGCCGCTGCCATCGTCAAACCGAACTGCGTATAGAATGTACCGGATGTACCGCTCATGAACGATACCGGGATAAACACGCCCATAAATACCAATGAAGTAGAGACGATGGCGGATGTCAATCCTTTCATCGCGTCCATACTAGCCATATAAGAGGACTTATATCCAACGTCGAACCGAGCTTGGACTGCCTCGACGACAACGATCGCATCGTCCACCACCGTACCGATCACCAATACCAAAGCGAATAAAGTGATCAAGTTAATACTAAATCCGGCGACCGTCATAAAGGCGAACGTACCGATCAAGGAAACTACGATCGCTACCAACGGAATCAGCGTAGAACGGATATCCTGCAAGAAGACATATACCACAAGGATAACGAGGATAATGGCCTCTATCAAGGTTTTTACAACCTCATGGATCGAGGCGTACAAGAAATCATTCGTACTCATCAATTTTACGACCTCGATACCTTTCGGGAAGTCTTTCGAGGCTTCCTCAAGAAAAGCGTCGATCTTATTATTCACCTCCGTGGCGTTCGATCCGGCTGTCTGGAAAACCATACAGGAGATACCCGGCTTACCGTTTGTTTGTCCGATATAGGCATAACTCTCCTTTCCTAACTCAATGTCCGCTATCTCTTTTAGCTTCAATACCTCTCCATCCTCGGTGGAGCGGATCACGATCTCGCCGAATTCCTCCGGAGTAAGTAGGCGACCGCTATATTTCATGGTGTACTGATACGTCTCGTCCGAGTTCTCGCCTAAAGAACCCGTGGCGGACTCAATATTTTGCTCGGCCAACACGGAGGTCACGTCCGAGGGGATCAATTTGTATTGGGCCATAACGTCGGGCTTCATCCAGATACGCATACTGTAATCGCCACCCATAACCATCAACTCGCAGACTCCGGAGATACGAAGGATCTCTGGTTTCAGGTTGATGCTGATGTAATTACTGAGGAAGTTCTCGTCATAAGAACCGTCCGGGCTATAGAGCGAGAAGATCTGTAACATACTGGTCTGGCGCTTGGAAGTCGTGACACCTACTTGGGTAACCTCGGCCGGCAATTGCCCGGTCGCTTTCGATACACGGTTCTGTACGTTTACGGCGGCCATGTCCGGATCGGTTCCTTGTTGGAAATAGATCGTGATCGTGGCGGTACCGGAGTTGGTAGCCGTGGAGGTCATGTAGGTCATATCTTCCACGCCGTTGATCGCCTCTTCCAAAGGGGCTACGACACTCTTCTGCATGGTCTCGGCATTCGCCCCGAAGTAAGTCGTACTGACCATAACGGTAGGAGGGGCGATATCCGGATATTGTTCTACGGGCAAGGTGAAAAGCCCGATGATACCCGCAACCATAATCGTGATGGAAATCACGGCGGAGAGTACGGGGCGTTCTATAAATGTGCTAACTTTCATTGTTCTTAATTTTGTTTTACTTCAATCGGTGTTCCTTCACGCAATAAGCCTACGCCTTCGGCTACGATCACGTCGCCGCTATTCAATCCGGCGTTTACGATATACTCTTGTCCTCCGTTCACACGGGTAACTTCTACAGGAGCGGATTGCGTCTTTCCGTCTACTACCTTGAAGACAAATACCCGGTCTTGGATCTCGAACGTGGCGGCTTGGGGAATTACGACGCAGTTATCGTATGTAACTGGAATGATCACATTCCCGGAGCCTCCGCTATTCAATAATTGCTCCTCGTTCGGGAATGCGGCACGCAAGCTGACCGTTCCGGTGTTTTGATCGATAACGCCGCTGATCGTCTCGATCTTTCCCGTTTGGGGATAAAGCGATTTATCGTTCAGTTGAAGCTCGATCTCGGGCATATTCTCCAAGGCTTTGTCTTTCGAGCCGTATTGACGGGTCAAGGCCAATAGCTGATTCTCGGTCATGGAGAAATACACATACATCTCGGAATTGTCCGATACCGTGGTGAGCGGTTTGGGCAGGTTTGCGCTTACTAATGCGCCTACACGATAAGGCAGGGTTCCGATGACGCCGTTCGAGGGGCTTTTCACTTCCGTGTAAGAAAGGTTGTTACGGGCGTTTATCTCTTGTGCCTCCGCTTGGGCTAATTGGGCTTTTGCCGAGAGTAGAGTGTTGTAGGCGGTCTTTAGGTCGAACTCGGAAACTACTTTGTTTTTATACAATTCTTGTTTACTGTCGTAGGTCAGTTGCGCTGTCGCTACAGATGCCTTAGCGGCCTCTACGTTCGCAATGGCGGTGTTTAAGGCCGCTTGATAAGGAACTTGATCAATAATAAATAAGACTTGTCCTTTTTTTACACTCTCGCCTTCCGTTACGCAGAGCTTTGTAATAAAGCCGGATACTTGCGGATAAATATCGATGTCCTGTTTTCCTCGTATACTCGCCGAGTAATTATTGGATAAAGTTTTCTCCGAAGTGAATACGGTCATTGTCGCATACCCTGAACTTTGTTGGATTACAGGGCTTTGTTTACACCCAACAGCTACGATACACCATAAGGCGATCGCAGTCTTCATCAATCGATTTTGCTTTTTCATCTTAACTAATACCTATATTTTCGGATGCAAAGCTACTCGCTTATCGGCGAACCATTGTTTCCACAATGAGGCGATGATTGTTCATTTTGAGATGGAATGATCCGCTATGTGATAAGGAACCTTTATATTTGCGAACAAAAAAGTAACCGAATGAATCCATTTAAATTAAGAAAAGAAGAATCATTTACCATGGGGGAATCCAACTTAGAAAGCTTGTTGGATAGTCCTTATAAGATAGGGCAGGGAATGATTCTATATTGTTATAGCGGGACGGCAAATATCTCGGTAGATTTAAACAAGTGGGATATCGTGCAAAATACGATTATCTCGTTGATCCCGAAAACAATCTTGACATTGAACCAGAGTAGCGATAATTTCAAGGTACAGTATATCTCTTTTTCGACATCTATGTTTCAAGAGGCGGTGTTCCGCCTAGACCCTTCTTTTTTCCGCTTCATTAAAGATAATCCTTGCCATACCCATTCTTCGAGTGAGGGGGAAATCGTAAATGTCATAATTCGTTTGTTCTGGCTGATTTACTACGATCGGAATAACTTATATCGAGACATGATCGTGAAGAACCAGTTACAGTGCTTCTTCCTTAATATGTACGATAAGACTAGGCATGCGTTTCCCAGCCATCAGCGAAACGGTTATAATCGAGCGGAGGAGATCTTTCATAAATTTATCAATTGTATCCACACCCATTATCTCGACCAGAAAGATGTCTCTTTTTATGCGAACGAGCTTTGTATCTCTCCCCGTTATTTATCGACCATAGCTCGGCAAGTGACGGGCGAGTCGGCGAAGACCATTATAGACCGGCATATCATATTGGAGACAAAGGTATTGTTGCGTACCACGGAAATGACCGTACAGGAGATAACGAATCACTTGAACTTTCCTAGCCAATCCTATCTGGGACGGTATTTCAAGAAGCATACGGGGGAATCACCCATAGAGTATCGAATGAAAAGAAAGTGATGCTACTTACCGCAACCCGTCTTGCGGTAAAATAGCCATGGAAGTTTTGTCCTTACAAAGCCGTGGAAGCCTTTTCCGTTTGCCTTTGATCGAACGTATCAGTAATTAGGGTAAGGGCACCATCTCCCGTCACGTTGCAAGCCGTACCGAAGCTGTCTTGCAAAGCGAATATCGTAAGCAATAATGCCGTTCCTGCCTCGTCGAAACCTAGAATAGCGATGATCAAGCCCAATGAGGCGAGCACCGTACCGCCCGGTACGCCGGGAGCGCCGATTGCGAAGAAACCAAGCAAGATGATAAATACGAGCATCGTCGTGAAGTCCGGCATACTTCCATATAATATTTGTGAGACGGTCAATACGAAAAACACTTCCGTCAAGATAGAGCCGCATAGATGGATGTTCGCGAACAGGGGGACAGTCACGTCGATTACTTCCTCTCGCAAAATCTTGCTTTTCTTGGCGCAGGTCAAGGCCGTGCCCAAGGTGGCGGCGGACGACATGGTGCCTAAGGCTGTCAAATAAGCGGGTCCGTAGTATTTCAATACGCCCCAGCTATTTTTCCGGGAGTAAATCGATGCGACTACATACAGTAAGGTCAACCAGATGTAATGGCAAATGATGACAATCAACAGGACGGATAAAAAGATAGGCAACTGCTTCGTAATCGCCCCCTCATAACTAAGAACGCAGAAATTCGCTGCGATGAAAAGCGGCAGGACCGGCATCAAGACCCGTTCTACCAATTTAAGTACCATGTTCTGGAATACTTCCAGCAACCTCTCCATCTCCTCGGATTTAACCCATGCGGTAGAAAGTCCCAGCATCACGGCCAATACCAATGCCGACATAACGCTCATCACTGGCGGAATCTCTAGATTAAACAACATGGGAGGGATGTCTTTTAGACCTTCCGAGGCGGTTTGAATATGCAAATGCGGTATTAACTCGTAACCCACAACGGCGCCAAAGGTAGCGGCGCCAACCGATGACAGGTATGCGATACTAAAAGCGAATAATAAGACTTTGGATGCGTTGCTTTTTAAGCGGGCGATGGATGGTGCCACGAATCCTAGAATGATCAACGGAACCAAGAAGAAAATAATCTGTCCCGTAATTTGTTTTATGATCATGACCGCTTTTAACACAGGCTCGTTTACGACAAGCCCAACCAGAAGTCCGATCAAGACGGCCAGTATCAACCGTACGATCGTGTTGGAAAGAATCTTTTTCAGCATATTCGGATGTTTTTATTTTTCAATGACAGCAAATATAAGATATTTTCTTGTGTGAATGGGTGAGTGGACAATTTTGATTACTTTTGTTTGATGAAAACAAGATCGTTGGTTTGTATTTTATAATCAAGTAATATGAAAAACATGAGACAAGCTTTACTGGTAGCGGGCTGTTTATTGGCTACCACTACGTTATTTGCCCAGACCGAGAAAGGGGATTGGGCTCAGTTTGGTCGTTACGCGGAGGCTAACAAGACCGTGAAAGTTCCTTCGAACGTGGTATTTATGGGGAACTCCATTACAGACGGATGGTGGCCGGCGGATTCGACCTTCTTTATCCAGAATAATTTCGTAGACCGTGGGATCAGCGGACAGACAACCTCGGAAATGTTAGTTCGTTTTCGCCAAGACGTTATTAATTTGAAACCGAAAGCAGTGGTAATCATGGCGGGTATCAATGATATCGCCCACAATAACGGCGTGATCGCTTTAGAGAACGTGTATGGTAACTTGGTCTCCATGGCGGAATTGGCGAAAGTAAATAATATAAAGGTGATTTTTTGTTCCGTGATGCCGGCATACGATTTTCCTTGGAGACCGGGTATGAAGCCGGCCGATAAGGTTATCCAGCTCAATAAGTGGATCAAGGAGTATGCGGATAAGAATGGCTTGACGTACGTGGATTATCATTCCGCCATGAAAGATGAGCGAAACGGATTGCCCGCTAACCTGTCGAAAGATGGTGTGCATCCGACCTTGGAAGGCTATAAGATCATGGAGAAGATCGTGCTGGAGGCCATTCATAAAACCGTAAAGTAAGCAGATGAGAAACTATTTATTGGCTTTATCTTGTTGTACGGCTTTATCTTGTTGTACGCAAGTGAAAGTTTTCGAGGTATATACGGCGGCGGCAGAGAACTCTTTACGTGCTCCTGCCGTTCCTTTGGTCACGATCGATCCCTATACAAGCGCATGGTCGTTTGCCGATCAATTGAATGATGAGTCGGTACGGCATTGGACCGGCCGTGATTATCCGCTTCTGGGCAGTATACGGGTAGATGGTAAATCATACCGTTTCATGGGAATGGACGATATACAGGTGACCTCGGTGATCGGTACGGCCTCGGATGGCCTATGGGAGGCCGATTATACGATGTCTCAGCCTGCCGGTGATTGGTTCGCCGAGGCTTATGATCCGAAAGGTTGGAAGCAGGGAAAAGCCGCTTTTGGAACGGAAGATAATCCCAATTGTTCCACGCCTTGGTCTACAGGAGATATCTGGGTACGTCGTACGTTTGACTGGCCTTCGGATGCGCGAAAGGATGCCCTCTACCTCCAATATTCGCACGATGATAATATCGAGGTGTATCTAAATGGAAAGCAAATCGCCGTGGCAGGGAATGGTCTGGACTATGATTTGCTGAAAGAGATACCGGAAGCGGTGGCGGAAAGCTTGAAGCCTACGGGTAACGTGTTGGCCGCTCATTGCCGGAACAATGGGGGAGGCGCTTATGTGGATATGGGAATCATGCGGAAGGTGAAACGAGGAGATACGTTCGATGAGAAAGCGATCCAGAAATCCGTGAACGTGATGCCTACGCAAACATTCTACACCTTTGAGTGCGGTGGTGTAAGTCTGGACTTGATTTTCACGGCTCCCTTCTTGCTGAATGATCTGGAGGCTATGACTTCTCCGTTTAATTATATAACCTATCAAGTCCGCTCCATCGACGGTAAAGATCACGACGTGCAATTATATATGGAAGCCACGCCGCAATGGGCCGTGAATACGATCGATCAAGAGGTGACTTTTGAGAAAACGGAAACCCCTAATTTAATTTACCTAAAGACAGGAACAATCGATCAAGAGGTTCTGGCGAAAACCGGGGATGATGTACGGATTGACTGGGGATATTTCTATTTGGCTATCCCAAAGAAACCGGGAGTCTCCGCAACGATCGACGAGTATTATGCTACGAAGAAAGCTTTCATGACTACTGGTAATTTACCGGCTGGATCGCAAAGTATCTCTTCGGATATGCGCAAGCAAATGACGGTTCTCGCTTATACGGACCCGATCGGCAAGGTCTCCAAGGAAACCGTCTCCGGACATTTGATGATCGGTTACGATGATTTATATTCGATCCAGTATTTCCAAGACAACCGGATGCCTTATTGGAAGCACGACGGGAAAGTGGATATCCATCAGGCGTTTGAGAAAGGGGAGGCTTCTTACGAGGATCTGATGCGGCGTTGCGGTTCCTTTGATTCTTCTTTGATGAGCGAGACGAGTGCCGTAGGAGGGAAGAAGTACGCCGAGTTATGCGCTATCGCATATCGGCAGGCGATCGCCGCCCATAAGTTGGTGACTGATAAAGAAGGGACTCTCTTATTCCTCTCTAAAGAAAATTTCAGCAACGGTTCTATCGGAACGGTGGATATAACGTATCCTTCCGCTCCTTTATTCTTAGTGTACAATACGGATTTGTTGAAAGGAATGATGAACCCTATTTTCTATTATAGCGAGAGCGGACTGTGGAAGAAACCTTTCCCTTCTCACGACGTGGGTACATATCCGGTTGCGAACGGTCAGACCTACGGTGGCGATATGCCCGTGGAAGAAAGTGGTAATATGCTTGTGCTAGCGACTGCCATAGCGGTAGTGGATGGTAATGCCGATTATGCCGCCCAACATTGGGAGGTTTTGACTACATGGGCGAATTACTTGTTGAAGGAAGGCCTTGATCCGAAGAACCAACTTTGTACGGATGATTTCGCCGGGCATTTCGCCCATAACACGAATTTGTCCATCAAGGCAATTATGGGAGTTGCCGGCTACGGGAAATTGGCGGAGATGTTAGGCAAGACGGATATCGCTAGGCAATATACGGAAGCCGCCCGTGAGATGGCCGCTAAGTGGGTAAAAATGGCAGATGATGGCGATCATTACCGCTTGACTTTCGATAAGCCGGGTACTTGGAGCCAGAAATACAACTTGGTATGGGATCGCTTGCTGGGCTTGAATATCTTCCCGAAAGAGGTTGCCGCTATGGAAATGGCTTATTACAAGACAAAGCAAAATAAATACGGTTTGCCGTTGGATAACCGGAAGGATTATACGAAGTCCGACTGGATTTTATGGTCCGCTTGTTTGACCGGATCGATGGAGGATTTTAATACGTTGATGATTCCGGTCTGGAACTATGCCAACGAGACGACTTCACGTGTTCCTCTAAGCGATTGGCATTTTACTTCTGATGGTACGCAACGAGGTTTTCAAGCCCGTTCGGTTGTCGGGGGATATTTTATGAAGATGCTGGAAAAGAAGCTAGGAAAATAATGTTATTCTAAGAAACGGAAGGGGGATGGCCTCCTTCCGTTTCTTAGTTTTGCGCATATGGATATTCACTGGGGGCGATGCCTGTGATCTTCTTAAATATAAGGCTGAAATACTGTACGTTCGGATAACCTAGTTGCCGTGCTACCAGAGCGGGAGTATTACCGTTTTTCAGTAGCATTGTCTTAGCCACACTCAACCGTTTGAACTGAAAATATTCCTCCAGCGTTTTGCCGGTCTCGAATCTTAACAGGTCGTTGAAGTAAGCGACAGAAAGATTCAGTTCTGCCGTACAATATTCGATGGTGGGTAGCTGGCCGTTCTCTAATTTGCCGGAAATGATATACTCGTCGAGGAGCCTTTCCAATTTCTCCAAGATAGCCTTGTTCTTATTCTCCCGGGTAATGAACTGTCGCTCATAATAGCGTGTACAATAATCCAATAATAATTCAATGTGGCGGGATAGAATGGTACCACTGTGTGTATCGATGGCATGGTGAAGCTCATCCTCGATGTTTTCCAGACAACACGTAACTTTGGCTGTCTCACGTTGGGAGAGATGTAGCGCCTCTTCCTTATTATAAGCGAAGAAGGTATAGTTCTTAATATGGTTGTCCAATGACGTGCGGAACAATAGGTCGGGATGGAACGCTAAAAGGTACCCTTTGTCGGGTAACGTATTATTCTCGCTCATACGGAAAATCTCACCGGGAGTAAGGAATACCATCGTAGCGTTGGAATAATCGTAATACTTACGTCCGCAACAATAACAACCGTCCGGGCAGTCTTCTATCAAGAGAATCGCATAGAACTCGAACTTTACGGCCTCTTGCTCTAGGTTCGGGCTCTCTAGATTGATGAGGCTTACTTGTGGGTGCAGCGTCTTGCATCCCAAGCACCGGTTACATTCATATACGGTCTTAATATCTAACATCTTCTTGAACGCCTTCTATAGATTCGTTGATAGACCGATCTGCGCACGGTATTCACTTGGCGTGTATCCTACCCGTTTCTTGAATAGCCGACAGAAGTGCTGCGGATATTGGAAACCGAGGGAATATGCGATTTGGCTGACTGTGTCCGCCGTGTCGGAGATACGTTCTTTGGCTAGCTCGATTACTTTCTCTTGGATGTATTCCTGCGGTGATTTGCCGGTTTCCTTCTTGAACATGTCACCGAAATAGTTCGATGAGAGGCAAAGCTTGTCGGCAAAGTATTTCACCGTAGGCAATCCGTCCTGTTCGGCGAGTGCACTTTCGAAATACTCATCCAATAGATTTTCGAAACGTGTCAGCACATCCCGGTTTGTCTTGCCTCGGGTGATGAACTGCCTTTCATAAAAACGCATACAATAATTAAGTAGCAGTTCGATATGGTTTACAAGTAAGGTTTTACTATGTTTATCCACGCCATGCTCCAGTTCCATACGGATAATCTTCAGGCAATCCATCACGATAGATCTTTCTTCTTCCGAGAGGTGTAACGCCTCGTTTACCTCGTAAGAAAAGAACGTATATTTCTTGATACTCTTTCCGAGTGACGTTCCACGCAGTAAATCGGGATGAAAAAGAATACCATGTGCGTTTACTTGGACTTTATCGGTGGTCGGGTTTGTTTCCGCTGTTTGCCCGGGGGCGAAGCAAACGATCGTGCCTTCTTGGTAATCGTATGTCTGGCGTCCGTATTTGATATCGCAGGCTTTCTCTAGTTTTAGATACAGCGCATAGATGCCGTAATTGAAGCGGATGAGATCTACACTACTCGTCGCTTTATTCAAATCTATGACACTGACAAGCGGATTTAGGGTTTCGAGGCCATATAGTTTGTTATATAGGTCTACACTATCTAAGTTAAGTATCTTATCCATAGCCGTACGTATTTAATCAATAATTTTGTATGCGAAAATAGAGGATAATTCATATATAGTTATAACCCTAATTACGGATTATATAACCATTGTTACGGATTATGTGTATTTACAGGTTTTCTGGCTGATTCCGCAAAACCTGTAATTGAGGTCATGACATCCGTAATTTATCTACAAAGGGATGCTATTTGAGCTTCTATCTTTGCCATCGTAAAAATAAACAAGGAACGACATGAAGAAGTCATTAAGAGAATTATGTACGGCAATAGCCATATGCTTTTGCGCTACGGGAAATCTGTTCGCTACAGACAATCAATTTAATACCGGTCATACAATGGACAAGAATTTGAATCTAACTAAGGAGTGGGATAAAGTATTCCCACAGAGTGACAAGGTGAGCCATAGTAAAGTTACTTTTCGTAATCGCTATGGCATTACGCTTGCCGCCGATATGTACAAACCCAAGCATGCGGATGGAAAATTGCCTGCTATCGCTATTAGCGGTCCGTTCGGTGCCGTGAAGGAACAATCCTCGGGTTTATATGCGCAGGAATTGGCGGAACGTGGATTTCTGACGATCGCTTTCGATCCGTCATATACAGGCGAGAGTGGCGGAGAGCCTCGTTATGTAGCTTCTCCCGACATCAATACGGAAGATTTCTGTGCGGCCGTCGATTTCCTTTCGACACGTGATGATGTGGATGCGGAACATATCGGTATCCTCGGTATCTGCGGATGGGGAGGCATGGCTCTTAATGCGGCGGCTATCGATACTCGTATCAAAGCGACCGTTACCTCTACGATGTACGATATGAGCCGTGTGAACGCTAATGGCTATTTTGATGCGATGGATACCGACGCACGTTATGAATTGCGCAAGCAACTCAATGAACAGCGTACCGCTGACGCAAAGTACGACTCATATGCCCTTGCGGGAGGCTTACCCGATACGTTACCCGACGATGCGCCCCAATTCTTGAAAGACTACTACGCTTATTACAAGACGAAGCGTGGTTACCACAAGCGTTCGCTCAACTCGAATGGCGGATGGAACAAGACCTCGGCTTTATCTTTCATCAATATGCCTATACTCTCGTATAGTGACGAGATTCGTAGCGCCGTATTGATTATTCATGGCGAGAAAGCGCATTCACGTTACTTCAGCGAGGATGCTTTCAAGAAACTGAAAGGTGATAACAAGGAATTGCTAATTATACCCGGAGCGAATCATGTGGATTTGTACGATCAGATGAATGTCATTCCCTTCGATAAGATTGAACGGTTCTTTGTAGAAAACTTCAAATAAGATCCATTATGCAACAGATAAAGAATATGGAATTTAGTGGTGAGCGCCCTTTGTTCGCCTCTCACGATTTACAATTAGACAATGTCGTTATTCATGCCGGGGAGTCGGCATTGAAAGAGTGTAGCAATATCATAGCCGTAGGCTGTCGTTTTGAGGGTAAATATCCGTTTTGGCACGTGGATGGCTTCACCATCAAGAATAGCCTGTTTACCGAAGGTGGACGTGCCGCGTTATGGTACTCCCAAAATCTAGTGATGACGGATACACGGGTGGAAGCCCCAAAGATGTTTCGGGAGATGGACGGTATCAGACTGGAAAACGTACAACTACCCAATGCTCAAGAAACCCTTTGGCATTGCCGGAACGTGGAATTGATAAATGTGCAAATAGATCATGCTGATTATTTATTTATGCACGGCGAGAACATTAAAATCCGGAACTACGCTCAAAATGGAAACTACTCGTTCCAGTATTGTAAGAACGTGGAAATCCGTAATGCGGTCATCAATTCGAAAGACGCTTTCTAGAATACGGAGAATGTTACCGTATACGATTCCGAGATTAACGGCGAGTACTTGGGGTGGCACTCGAAGAACCTGCGTTTGGTAAATTGCAAGATCTCGGGTACGCAGCCGCTTTGTTACGCCCACGATCTTATGATGGAGAACTGTACGATGGCAGATGATTGCGATCTAGCCTTTGAATACAGTTCCGTGCAGGCGACTATCAACAGCTCGATCCGTAGCGTGAAGAATCCCCGTACGGGAAGTATCACCGCCGAAAGTTATGGTGAGGTAATCCTCGACGAGAACATCAAGGCTCCGGGTAATTGCCAACTGAGGCTATGGAATGAACGTACTTGCTTTTCCGCATAAAGAATATGAGATATAACTTCGATGAAATAGTGCCTCGTACCGGTACGAACTCTTATAAATGGGATAGTGCCGTGGGCACGGATGTACTACCGATGTGGGTGGCCGATATGGATTTCCGTACGGCACCCGTTATTATCGAAGCTTTACGGCAACGTGTAGAACATGGTATTTTCGGTTATACCCAAGTGCCGGATGCATATTACGAAGCGGTGACAGGTTGGTTTGAACGTCGGCATGGATGGCAAATACGGAAAGAATGGATGATTTATACCTCCGGTGTTGTTCCGGCTATTTCCGCCGTTATCAAAGTGTTGACCGAGCCGGGTGATAAAGTACTGGTGCAGACTCCGGTTTATAACTGTTTTTTCTCATCCATCCGCAATAACGGATGTGAGATTATCCGCAACCCTTTGTCTTATGCCCATGATACATTCACGATTGATTATGAGGATTTGGAGAGAAAAGCCGCTGATCCGAGGGTAAAGGTCATGTTGTTGTGTAATCCTCATAATCCCGCTGGAAGGGTATGGACACGTGAGGAATTAAGTCATATCGGCGAGATATGTATCCGTAATGGTTTAACAGTCGTATCGGATGATATACATTGCGAACTCGTATTTCCGGAATATACTTTTACGCCGTTCGCATCTATCTCGGAAGAATTCCTACGGCATTCCGTGACATGCCTGTCACCTAGCAAGGCTTTCAATATAGCTGGATTACAGATCGCCAATATCGTGTGTTCCGATGAGAACCTACGTCGGAAGATAGACCGGGCAATCAATATCAACGAGGTATGCGATGTGAATCCTTTTGGTGTAATAGCTACCATAGCGGCCTATAATGAGGGAGAGGAATGGCTGTCGCAACTGATCGATTATTTATGGCAGAATTACTTATACATGAAAGATTTTTGCGGGAAATATCTGCCGGACTTCCCGATAACCTTGTTGGAAGGCACTTATCTCGTATGGATGGATTGCCGTAAGTTAGGTAAATCATCGGAAGAATTGGAGCACTTGCTGATCGAGAAAGCGAAGCTATGGCTCAATGCCGGAACGATGTATGGAGCAGAAGGCGAAGGTTTCATGCGTTGGAATATCGCTTGTCCACGTTCCTCGCTGATAAAGGGACTGGAACGGTTTAGGAATTTTGTAGGTAGTGGCTGTTAAAGAATAGTGATGATAGAAAACGAGAGAAGGGGAAAACAACAATTGCTTTCCCCTTCTTTCATATATCTCTCGCTAGATAAAAGATTCGTTTTACTCGATCTCGATGCTATGTTTTACCGGAGTAAGAATGAACGTGAACTCATAGTCGCCGTAAGGAATTTGATATTCCGGGAGTGCGATAGTTCCCCAGCTATTTACACAGCCCAATCCCATCTGCACCTTATCGAGACAAAGGTTTGTCAAGTCAGCTTCCTCTACTTCGGGAGAGTGTCTTTGATCCTTCCGGGCACCGTCATCCAAAGACTCGATCGTATAATGTAAAGCGGAAGCGGAGAATGGGGCAGAGGCTACAACCTCGATACCGTTGCCAGCCTCGTTCAGCATTTTCCACCAGCGGATATCCGATTTCGTTCCATTCTCTTGCGGACGGATATACGAATAGAATTGCTCATCTACGGTCTGGCGGTAAATAGCCAAGTCGGCGTTACCCTTGCGGTCGATATAATTCTCCACGGGACCACGGCCGTAGTATTCGATATTCTCGAATGATCTCGGCATCGGCATTTGCATACCGAAGCGGAACATGGGGGATACCTTGGCATTCTTGTCTGCTGTCATTTTCTGGGTAACCTTGATCGCACCCTTGTTATTGATCACGTACGTCAAGTTCAACTTGGCGGATACGGTCGGCATATCGTAAGCGGCCTCTACGATCACTTGCTTGTTCTCCATCCGTTGGTTAAGAGAAGTCAGCTTCATCTCCGGATTCTTCCATGCGGCGTACTTTTTCTGTAGGCCAGCTCCGAAATCATTGTCTGTCGGCGCGCGCCAGAAGTTAGGAGTCAAAGCCTCTCCTTCCTTGATCATGTCTTGGCCGTTTACCTCGTATTTGATCAGATAACCATTCTCTCGATTGAACTCGGTACGGAAACCACAACCTTCCACGATCAGGTAATTCGCATCGCTATCTTGTACGACTGGAGCCTTGGTTTCGATATTGGTTGTCTCCACGTTTTTCAATTCCATAGATGGAGCCTTGTATGGATTCAACGTCAGCTGATCCTTGGCTACGGTATGTCCGGCGGGTAATAAACCCTCACGGTTCTTCAGTTTATAAGATACATTCAGCAACCATTCCGTGCATTGGCAAGTCTCGCCTAGATCCAATCGGATTGTTGATGTTTGCTGGGGAGCTACTTTCAGGTCATCGACACGTCCGCTACGAACAACCTTGCCACCTTTCAGCATTTCCCATTCCAGATAATAAGCGGAAAGGTCACGGAAGAAATTCTCGTTGTACACCTTGATCTCACCTTTCGACAGATCGCCGGGGGTTGTCCAGATATCTTGGTAATAATACCCCACCTCGTACATATGCGGGTTCGGAACACGATCCGGGCTGATCAAGCCGTTATCGCAGAAGTTATTATCGCTAGCGTCGAACTTATTGAAATCGCCGCCATAAGCATAGATCATTTTCCCGTTCTTGCCGGTCCAGCGTACGGATTGATCCACGAAGTCCCAGATGAAGCCTCCTTGATATTTCGGGTATTTACGGATCAAATCCCAATATTCCTTGAAACCACCTTGAGAGTTACCCATGGCATGGGCGTACTCACATTGTATCAAAGGCTTTTGCATGGAGTTGTCCTCGCAGTATTTAGCGCAATCCTCGTAGTTGTAATACATCGGGCAGAAGATATCTGTCTTTCCGGTCTTTCCGGCCTGCTCGTATTGTACGGCACGGCTGGGATCCTCGTTTTTGATCCAATCGTAAGCGGCCTCGAAGTTAGGACCGTATCCCGCCTCGTTACCCAAGGACCAGAAGATTATACTCGGATGGTTGAAACCACGTTGGACGTTACGTTGGTTACGTTCCAGATGCGCTTTCTTATAAGATGGGTTCTTGGCTAACGTTTCCTCGCCGTATCCCATTCCGTGAGACTCTACATTGGCCTCGGCTACGACATAGATACCGTATTTATCGCAAAGATCGTACCAGAAGTTATCATCCGGGTAGTGGCAGGTACGAACGGCGTTCAAGTTGAATTTCTTCATGATCTGTATGTCCTGTATCATGCGTTCACGTGAAACGACATAACCGCCATCGGGATCCATCTCGTGACGGTCGGCACCCTTGAAAAGAACCGGTTGCCCATTCACGAGTATCTGGGCGTTCTTTAATTCGATCTTACGGAAACCTACTTTTACAGGGATTACTTCGATTGTTTTGCCTCCCTCTTTTAAAGTAGCCCGTAAAGTATATAGATAAGGAGTCTCCGCAGTCCATTTGTGGGGAGAGGAGACTTCTATCGTCGTGCTGACCTTTCCGGAAGCGTTCAAGGATTGGGTAGCGACAGCTTTATTCTGGGCATCCAATAGTTCAAGCTCTACCGTACCTTTACCCTTCATGGTCAGGTTGACAGCCAACGAGCCATTTTGGTATTGAGCGTCCAGATCCGGAGTCACACGTATATCGGCGATCTGTTGCTTTGGGTTACGGGCGTATAAATAACAATCACGTCCGACACCGCTGTAACGGAAGAAATCTTGGTCTTCCAGATAAGTGCCATCACACCAGCGGAATACTTGGAAAGCGATCAGGTTTTTTTGTCCGGGTTTCAAGTAAGGAGTTAAGTTAAACTCCGCTTCCAGCTTGCTATCTTCGCTATAGCCTACGTACTTCCCGTTTACCCACAAATACATATTGGAGGTAACGGAGCCGAAATGGGCGATGATCTCTTTTCCGTTCCAGCTGGCAGGAACCATGATCTCACGACGGTAGGAACCCACATGGTTATTAACGGTAGGGACCTCGGGCGGGTTGTTCTTGAATTGCTCACGCCAAGCGTAACCAACGTTTACGTAGAGAGGATCTCCATATCCGTTCAGTTCCCATACACCGGGCACAGGCATATTGTTCCATCCTTTGTCGTTGTAATCGGTCCGCCAGAAATCGGTAGGACGAGCGTCAGCGTTCTTTACCCAAAAGAATTTCCAAGGACCGTTCAAGGTCATGAAGTTCTGGGATTGTTCCTTGGCGTCCTTCGCTGCCACCTCGGCGGTCTCGTAGGCGAAGAAATTGGCGTGCATCGGGGCACGGTTTACGGCGTTGACCTCGGGGTCTCGCCACTCATTCGACTGGGCTACCGCTGTGAAAGCCAAAGCGGCAAACAGTCCGGTCATAAGTTGTCTTTTCATGCTATTATATTTTTAATCTGCTTTACGGAATTGCAAAACTAAGAATAAAATTCCGGGTATGGCAATAATTCCGGCGGAAACTAACAGGGCGACACGTAAAGAATAGAAATCATTTAGCCAACCTATAAATGGGGCGATGGCAGCGAATATCAAGCGGATCACAAAGTTACGGATCGACAAGACCGTAGCCCGCATCTCCGAGAAGGTCATTTGATTAATGTAACCTTTCAAAATCGGTGTGGCGAAGCCCCGGACTATATAGAAAATGAACAAGATCGCTAATCCCCAATAAGTAAGGTTATAAGCGAGCGATATATATCCACCTACGATTATAAGTAGTATAAACGTGTTTGATTTACGCATCCCGAAATACCGCTCTACCTGATCAGAATAGAGGGCGGACAATCCCACCGTCAGATTGAGCACGGTCCAAATGACACCGTAATAGGAGGTCGGGGTTTCCAACTTCATCAATACGGGCTGCACGAACCATGCCATCGTTAATGTAGCGGCTCCGATGATACCGGAGAACATGATGTTATAGCATAGCCTACGGTTCGTAACCAAGGAATATTTCAAAATGCGGAGAATCTCGGAAACCGGGTTCTGCACCTTACTCTTAGTATTGAATTCCTGCAAGGCGAACGCTGCCGGAATGCCGATAAAGGCGACAAACGCTTGGGCGTAAAACGGCAATCGCAAGGAATAAGAGGCCAGCAATCCACCGAATATCCCGGCGATGGCCTCGGCGAAATTACCGATCATCGTGATACGTCCCTCGTACCGCAAGTAAAGTTCTTCTTTTTTATATCGTACGGTTGTATCGTAGAGCAGCGCCGAATCCGCTCCGTTTACCAAGGTTTGCCCGGTTCCCAACAGGATCTCAGCAAAGAGAAATGCCGTGAAAGTGGAGGTGAAAGAATAACATAGGTACCCACCAAAGAACAGTATACAACCTAGAATCAAGCATTTCTTACGTCCCCATACGTCCGCTAGGTAGCCCGAGGGAATCTCCAAAGCGACAGCGGCGACCGAGTAGACACTCTTCAAAATAAATACGTCTTGCAATCCTAACCCATGATCCTCATAGAAAAGGACAATGATAGGCATTACGAGCGAGAACCATTTGGATAACTTGATCAGATAGAGAGCGAGTATATTTTGTTTCATATTTTTCAACGGGATTGCCCTGTCGTTTTTATTTAGACACGCGAATGTATGAATTCTTTGCCAATAGCCTGAACTTTTTTAGGAAGCTTCTGTTCTTTTTGAAAAAGGAAAAATATGGTATTCAATCAACTTGATATTCATTTACTGATTACGGCCATTTGTGTGATATCATCCGCCTTGATATGCTATACGATCGGGGTCTGGGGCGAGCGTTTCCAAGGACAGTTAAAAGCGTGGCATCTTTGGTTTTTTGTATTAGGACTTTATGCGGACGCTATTGGAACGGGCTTGATGGAGCATATCGCCCAGCTGACCCATCTGCATGATACGGCGCATACCGTAACGGGAATTATCGCTATTTGCTTGATGCTAATCCATGCGATCTGGGCGATTTGGACTTACTTTAAAGGTTCGTTAAAAGCCAAGCAGCATTTCAACAGATTTAGCATTGTTGTGTGGTTCATCTGGTTAATTCCTTATTGCATCGGTATCTACATGGGGATGTCTCTCCATAAATAGAGGCCATCGCTCATATATCTTGAGAAATAAATCGTACATTTGGTGATATGTTTACTATATGCCATATCCCGGAAAAAGGTTTTGCCGATAAATACGCCCGTATCACCTCGGAAGGGGTCGTGAAGTGTCTATTTAGCTTCATAATGTAAGGGATGTAGAGGATTTCCCCCCGGCGGAATATCCCGAGACCGTAAATAAGGATGAACTGGGGAACTTAGCTTTATCTCAGGAAGAGGAGACTGCGATTGTCGCTTTTTTACGAACATTGACGGATTGCATCAAATAAAAATCAGCCTTTCCAAAAACTTTCTCCAGCCCTTGATAGTTTTCTTATAAAATAAAAAGAAGAGTTTAAACTATGGCGAAGAAAGTTGCGGACCAGTTAGTGGATACGCTGGAAAAAGCAGGCGTACGACGTATATACGCCGTGACAGGCGATAGCCTGAATGAGGTGAACGAGGCTGTTCGGAAAAACGGCAGATTGCGGTGGATTCATGTCCGTCATGAGGAAACGGGGGCTTATGCCGCTGCGGCGGAGGCCCAGTTGACAGGCGAGTTGGCTTGTTGCGCAGGTAGTAGTGGCCCCGGGCATGTACATTTAATTAATGGGCTGTATGATGCCCAACGATCCGGAGCACGGGTCTTGGCGATCGCTTCCACGATCCCTTCCCGGGAGTTTGGTACGGAATATTTCCAAGAGACAAATACGATCAAATTATTCGATGATTGTAGCTATTATAACCAAGTAGCCACTACGCCGGAACAATTTCCCCGGATGCTTCAAGGCGCTATGCAAGCGGCGATCTCATCACGTGGGGTCGGGGTGATCGGACTTCCAGGTGACTTGGCGGCAGAGAATGCTACAGCGGGTTTGTCCTCTACCATTTCTTTTCCTACGCGACAACGGGTTTGTCCCGCCGAACAGGAAATCCGGGAATTAGCGGATTTGTTGAATAACGCAAAGAAAGTGACACTTTATTGTGGAATAGGGGCGAAAGATGCCCATCCGGAATTGGTGCAGTTGGCTAAATTACTGAATGCTCCGGTAGCCTATTCTTTCAAGGGTAAGATGGAGATCCAATACGATAATCCGAACGAGGTGGGGATGACCGGTCTATTGGGCATGCCTTCCGGCTATTATAGTATGCACGAGGCAGAGGTGTTGGTGTTGTTGGGAACCGATTTTCCATACGAGGCATTCATGCCAGAGAGCAACACGATCGTACAGGTGGATATCAATCCGAATCGTCTGGGGCGTCGTGCCAAGATACAAATGGGGCTTTGTGGCGATGTGAAGGATACTTTGGATGAGTTGATTCCGTTGATTCACCAGAAAGAAGATGATAGTTTCTTGCGGGAACAGTTGGCTAAACATGAGAAAGTTCGGGAAAATCTCCGTTCTGCCGCCGCTGTCCGGGGGAAAGAAGAGAAGATACAGCCAGAGTACGTGATCTCGGTCGTAGACGAGCTTAGCTCGGACGACGCCATATTTACCGTGGATACGGGTATGACTTGTGTATGGGGTGCCCGCTATTTGCAAGCTACGGGTATGCGGAAGATGTTGGGATCATTCAATCATGGCTCGATGGCGAACGCCATGCCGCAAGCGATAGGGGCGGCATTGGCTTACCCCGGTAGGCAAGTCGTTGCGTTGTGTGGTGATGGAGGTATCTCAATGTTGTTGGGCGACCTTGCTACGATCGTGCAATACCATTTGCCGATTAAATTAATCGTGTTTAATAACCGTTCCCTAGGAATGGTAAAACTTGAGATGGAGGTGGCTGGACTGCCGGATTGGCAGACCACGATGTTGAACCCGGATTTCGCCCGGGTAGCCCTTTCAATGGGAATGGCGGGCTACAACGTGATCAACCCCGACGATGTATTCCCCACCTTGCAGAAAGTGTTTAACGCTGACGGACCGGCCTTGGTTAACATCATGACCGATCCGAACGCATTAGCGATGCCTCCCAAGATTGAGTTCTCCCAAATGCTTGGTTTTGCCCAAACCATGTATAAGTTAATGATGGAGGGGCGAAGCAAGGAGGTCTTGGATACCATCGATACGAATCTAAAACATTGGAAAGAGGTGTTTTAAACTCTCAAAAGAGCTGGATAACCGCTTTAGATTTTGCGCTTTGAATGGCAGCGTCCAATATCCGCACTACCATTAGGTTATTCTCCAACGAGGAAAGGTCCGTGGGAGGTACGTCAATCTCTTTACGGACAGCGGCTTTCAAGAAATAAAAGGAATCATTATAAGGAGCGTTCAAGGAAGGTGCTATTTCTTGGCGCTCCTTTCCGTTGGTATAAATTCGCATTTCCTTAGGTGTATCTTGGTAGATATATCCTTTGTCGCCATAGATATGCATATCTTTTCTACCCATCGGCCAACACCATGATCCCATGATCTGGACGGTCGCGGAAGGATATTCCACGATAATAGTCGCGTCATCGTCTACCTTGGGATAAAGATTCGGTTTATTCTGCCGTAGTACGGCGTATACGCTAAGAGGCTTTTCATCTTTCATGAGACGGGTGGCTAAGTTGGCTCCGTAACATCCAAAATCGATAACCGCCCCGCCGCCATTCAGCACGGGGTCGGTTAACCAGTCCGTGAACTCTTTTCCGCAGTTGATCTCGAAGGGACCTTGATGCCCGTCGTATACGTTGATACGATCGATCTTCCCGATAGCACCGCTGTCGATAAGGCGGAATGCCTCATGGTTAGTATTATACCACGTAGTCTCGTAGTTGGTAAGCAACAAGATATTTTTCTCACGGGCGAGCGATGCCATTCGGGTAGCATGTTCGTTATTGACGGCCAATGGCTTTTCTACCATAACATGTATGCCTCTCGGTGCGCAAGCCTCTACCACACGAAGATGGTCGTGGATCGGCTCGTATACGATGACCGCCTCCGGATGGGTCTTGTCCAGCATCTCGCCAAGGTCCGCATAGAACAGGTTTGGATCTAGCTTATCCCGCAGACCGTTATGTTCCCGTAAGTAATCATCTTTCTCGGCGACTCCTACAATCTTGAAATCGCCTCTATCCAAACGGCTTATCACCTCCCATAGATGTCCGTGGGATACCCCTGCCACGGCCAGTCGCAAAGGCTCTCCATCTTGCCCTTTCGCCGTGAGAGTTAAGAACGTAAATGTACATAACATAAGTAAGTAACGTGTGATCTTGTGTATATTCATGATATTATCTATATATAGTTTTTACAAAGATATACGATTATTTCTTACCTTTGCAACCCATTACTTATTCAGATTAAGGAAAACAGTATAATTTAGAAATATAAAGAAATGGCAAAAGAGCTGAAAGAACTTACACCGAGAAGTGTAAACTATTCGCAGTGGTACCAAGATTTGGTAATTAAGGCAGATTTGGCGGAGAATTCCGCCGTGCGTGGTTGTATGGTGATCAAGCCTTACGGATACGCTATCTGGGAGAAGATGCAACGTATCCTAGACGATATGTTCAAGGAAACCGGTCATGTGAACGCTTATTTCCCCTTGCTGATCCCGAAGTCTTTCTTAAGCAAAGAAGCTGAGCACGTAGAAGGGTTCGCCAAGGAGTGCGCCGTGGTTACTCACTATCGTTTGAAGACAAATCATGACGGTACGGGGGTTGTCGTAGATCCGGCAGCTAAACTGGAAGAGGAATTGATCATTCGCCCGACTTCGGAGACCATTATATGGAATACATACCGTAACTGGATTCAGTCTTACCGTGACCTGCCTATCTTGTGCAACCAATGGGCGAACGTGATGCGCTGGGAGATGCGTACTCGCTTGTTCCTTCGTACGGCTGAGTTCTTGTGGCAGGAAGGCCATACCGCTCACGCTACTCGTGAAGAAGCGGAGATAGAAGCTAAGAAGATGCAAGACGTTTATGCGAACTTCGCAGAGAATTATATGGCAATGCCGGTAATAAAGGGCGTGAAGTCTGAGAGCGAGCGTTTCGCCGGTGCTTTGGATACCTATACGATCGAGGCGATGATGCAGGATGGAAAAGCTTTGCAGGCGGGAACTTCCCATTTCTTGGGGCAGAACTTCGGTAAGGCTTTCGACGTTACTTTCATCGACAAGAACGGTAAGAGCGACTATGCTTGGGCTACTTCTTGGGGTGTTTCCACACGTTTGATCGGAGCGTTGATTATGTCTCACTCTGATGATAACGGTTTGGTATTGCCTCCACATTTGGCTCCGATACAGGTTGTGATCGTACCGATCTACCGTAGCGCTGAGCAATTGACGCAGATCAGCGAGAAGGTCGCTGGTATCGTGGCTAAATTGAAAGCGTTAGGCATTTCCGTGAAATATGATGACGCTGATAACAAGAAGCCGGGCTGGAAGTTCGCTGAGTACGAGTTAAAAGGTGTTCCCGTGCGTTTGGCTATGGGTGGTCGTGATTTGGAGAATAATACGATCGAAGTAATGCGCCGTGATACTTTGGAGAAGGAGACGATCACTTGTGATGGCATTGAGGAATACGTGAAGAATCTGTTGGAGGAAATCCAAGCGAATATCTTCAAGAAAGCGTACGATCACCGTGAGGCTAACATCATAAACGTAGATACGTATGAGGAATTTAAGGAGAAGATCGAGGATGGCGTCTTCATCATGGCCCACTGGGATGGAACCCCGGAAACAGAAGAATTGATCAAGAACGAGACGAAAGCTACGATCCGCTGTATTCCTTTAGCTGGTGATAAGACTCCGGGTAAGTGTATGGTGACAGGTAAACCGTCGGCTTGCCGGGTACTGTTCGCCAGAGCTTATTGATCGCCCCCCGGTTTCGGGGCGAGAGTGGTTATAAAAAAGGTACGCCTTACTGAATGTGTGAGGCGTACCTTTTTTATTTAAATTGTTTTACTGTCTATTAACTCAATCCCTCAATCATGCCATCCACGATATCGATCTTTCGGGCTTGCGGCTCTTTAGGGAGCCCCGGCATACGCATGATCTCGCCCATGACGACAACGATCATCTCGGCTCCGTTATTGATGATTACATCTCGTACTTTTAGTTCGAAATCCTTGGCAACCCCATAAGCTTTCGGATCGGAAGAGAATGAATATTGAGTCTTGGCGATGCAGATCGGATAATGGGAAATACCCAAGCTTTCGATCTGACGCAATTTTTTATCGGCCAAAGTCGTATAAACAATCGAAGAGGCTCCGTATATCTTCTGGGCCACTTTTTGTACCTTCGTACGGATCGGATCATTCAGATCATATGTATATTGTAAAGGAGCGGAAGGATGATTTTCGATCGTATCAACCACTAAGCGGGCAAGCTCCGTACCCCCTTCACCTCCTTCGGAGAAAACGTTATTCATGGCGAATCCAACCCCTTTTTCCTTGCAATGCTCAGCCACTAAAGCGATCTCCTCGTCCGTATCGGTAGCGAAACGGTTGAAAGTCACGATTACTTGCTGTCCGAAGCTCTTCATATTCTCAATGTGTTTATCTAAGTTAGCGAATCCGTTCTTTAATCCTTCGATATTCGGTTCCTTGATTTCTTTTTCAGGAACGCCACCATGAAGTTTTAAGCTCTGGGCAGTCGCTACGATGACTGTCAGTTTCGGTGAAAGCCCCGCTTTTCTACATTTGATATTAAAGAATTTCTCTGCGCCCAGATCAGCGCCGAAACCAGCCTCCGTAATCACATAATCTCCATAAGTAAGAGCCATTTGGGTGGCCAATATGGAATTACATCCATGGGCGATATTAGCGAAAGGACCTCCATGTACAAATGCGGGAGTATTCTCCGTTGTTTGTACTAGGTTCGGCAGTAATGCGTCTTTTAGCAATACGGTAATAGCTCCGGCTATGCCAAGATCATTTACCATGAAAGGCTTATCTTCGTTTGTATAACCCAATAAAATATTTCCGACACGTCGTTTCAAATCCTCTATATCCGTAGCCAAGCAAAGGATCGCCATGATCTCTGAAGCGGGAGTGATGTCAAATCCGGTCTCGGTAGGGACACCGTTCGCCGAGCCGCCTAGACCCGATACGATGTTACGTAAGCTACGGTCGTTTACGTCAAGAACCCGTTTCCATTTGATCTCCTTCAATCCCTCGCAGGTGTTGCGAGTCTGATAAATATAGTTATCCAATAAAGCGGTAATCATATTGTGGGCGGAAGTAACCGCATGAAAATCCCCTGTAAAATGCAAGTTGATGTTTTCCATGGGAAGCACTTGGGCATATCCACCTCCGGCAGCACCACCTTTCATGCCGAAACACGGGCCAAGAGACGGCTCACGTAAAGCGACCACCGCTTTCTTTCCTATTTTATTCAGCCCTAAAGCCAGACCGATCGAAACCGTAGTCTTTCCGATTCCCGCTTTAGTGGGAGTGATAGCGGTCACTAAAATTAAATTATGCTGGTCCATTTGCTTTTTATCGATCAAATGGATAGGAACCTTGGCAATATACCTGCCATAATTTTGTACTTCCTCACGAGGGATACCTAACGTTGTCGCAACTTCCTTAATTTTACGCAAGTCTGTTTCTCTTGCTATCTCAATGTCCGATTTCATGTGCTTTATGTAAGTTTATATAGTTTGAACAAAGTAAATCTAATTTATTATAATAACAAAATGATACGGAACAAGGTTTTCCCCCTTTATGGAATAATAAGATTGTGTTATTTTGATATTTTTGTGCGAAGATGGCGATGATCTTGCTTTTAGTGATAGCTGTTAGGCTTGAAATTGAACTTTTTGTAAAGTGAACTTTGCAAAAATCATACGTTTTGCTTGTCGCACTCTTAAAGAATTATAAAATAGTCTTTAAAATTATCCATCTATGATAATTTGATTAATTTTGTGGTGTCAAAACGATAAAAAGAAAGATAAAATGATCTGAGTACGATAAATTGAAATAGATAAGAGATTAATAACATTAGCAATATAATATGTAAATTTAAGGTTATGTCAACAGTAAGATTTAGTCAGGTTACATTTGCTACTAAATCGTGGGTAGCAGAAGTATGGGAAAAGATGGTAGTGGAATTGTTTAGCGGTCGTGTCGTAGCGGAAGTCAAACAATTGGATGAAGTATGTGAATCAAAGTGGGAAGTAGAATTGAAGAAGCTTCAAAACGAGGTTCATTCTTTATGTCATCATGCGATCCATCAATTGCTCCCGATAGCCGGCTCTTATCAACAGGCATTACTGGATGACGTTGCCCAAGCCTATACGGTATACGCTCCGGAAGAAGCAGAGTCTATCTTCAACCGGGGAAACCAAGCGATCGAGGATATCAAAGGACATGTATCGGGTATTCGCTACAACGCTTGTAAAATGCGTGAGGCGAACCGTAAAGTAAGCGAGTTGGAAGATATGCACGCAAAAGCGATCATGTATCATAATTCAGTGAAACCTTATATGGATACACTTCGTTTCCATATCGATCAGCTTAAGCATATATTGCATGTAGCGTAATAAGATGGGCTGTCCGGGTTTGGTTACTCTCCGGGCAGCCTTCTTCTTTTAGCGAGGTTGGATAATCAGTAGGGAGAAATAGGGGAAATCCTTGGAATGTATAGTGGTGATATCAGTAGTATAATATTCTTTTCCTGTTCCAACATTCTCGAAATAATGAAAAACCGCCTTATCCGCATACTGCCGGATACAAGTATGAATAGCCTCTTGGCAACCCGGTAATTTCATGATGACGATGATCATTCCATTTTCTATTTTTGCCGAAAGTTCATCGAACGACGCAGTCCCGGGAATTACGTTAATTTGCTCCTCTTGTTTTACGATATGTATCCCGGCCAAGGCACCTGCCGCTATAAATGCCGGAATTCCTGCGATTCGATCTACCGGGATTCCTGCTTCCTCGAATTTATCGTATACATATTGTATAGATGAATAAAAACCAGCGTCTCCCTCGGCGACGATCACGATTTGTTTTCCTTTCAAATATTCAGCTTGGGCATCCAGAAACAATTCGTTATAAGCGTTTAACGCATCTGTCCGTTCCTTACTCATTGGCAAAATAAACGGATGGATCAAGGATTCGTCTACCTCAATAGCTTTCAATATATCCGTCGCCCGAGATATGATTCCATGCTTGCCTTGTGTAGCAGGACAATAGATAATATCAGCCTTTTGTAATGTATTAAGCCCTTTCAGCGTAATTAATTCCGGATCACCGGGACCTAATGAGACGAAGTGAATAGGATGATTCATGTGTATCTGTTTTTATTTGAAACGCAAAAGTCCTTAAAATTGCGGATGTATACAAATATTCTTACTACTTTTGTCGCTGTAACAGGCTCCGCTTATCTCTTTTTCCGGGAGGCGGATTAAAAGGGAACCGGGTGAGAATCCCGGACAGACCACGCTGCTGTGAACTTCTAAACATTCGGACAATACCTTGGCCACTGGTTTCGTAATCGGGAAGGCGTCCAGAATGGAAGTAAGTCAGAAGACCTGCCGGTTCATAAATAAATGTTGCTGTCCCGTGGAGCAGGACGAGAGTAACTGTCAATGATCAACTGTCAATTAAACAAGGATTATGAATAAGTTTATAGCGGGTGGATGCTTGCTTTTATCGGTATTGACTTTATCATGTACTTCAGGTATCCGTGAAAAAGGAGAAATAGGGAAGACGGCTTCCGTAGAGCAATCCGCATTCTCGCAAGAGCAGGTTAAGCCTTTATACGCCCAAGGATTCAAGCTTACCTATGCGGATCAATATGTCTTGGCTGATATTCAAGATCCTCAAAACGAGGAAAGCACCACGTTTCATTATGCGTTCGTAAAAAGAGGTTCGAAACCCACGGGGATTCCCGTTGATTATACGATGATAGAGCTTCCTATCCGAAGCGTTATCTGTATGACTTCCCTGCAATTATCGAATTTTATTAAATTGGGTGCCTTGGATAAGGTCGTTGGGATTACCAGTACACGGCATTTGTTCAATAAAGAGATGAACGAACGCCTGAAAGAAGGTAAAACCGCAAAGATCGGTATAGAGGGAAATTTCGATAACGAGGTTATCATGAGTATGAATCCTGATTTGATCCTTGTATCGCCATTCAAGCGGGGAGGCTATGAGACGCTGAAAGACGTGGGTATCCCCTTGATTCCCCATTTGGGTTATAAGGAGACTACGCCATTGGGACAAGCTGAATGGATCAAGTTCATAGGCTTGTTGTTAGGGGTAGAGAAAGAGGGCAATGAGCGTTTTGCCGCCATTGAGAAGAGGTATAATGAATTAAAGGAACTTACGGCGGATGGCAAGGTTAAAAAATGTCCGATCGTTTTTAGTGGCGAGTTACGGGGTGGAAACTGGTATGCCGTAGGAGGAAAGAGTTTCTTGGCACAGCTTTTCAAGGATGCCGGCGCTGATTATTTCTTGAAAGACGATGAGCGATCCGGTGGTGTTACATTAGACTTCGAGACGGTCTATAACCAAGCGGACGATGCTGATTTCTGGCGTATCGTGAATAGTTTCCCGGGAACGTTTAGCTATGAGGCATTGAAAGAGCAAGATCCTCGTTATGCGGATTTCCGTGCGTTCCGGGAGAAAGGGATTATCTATTGTAATATGAAGAACACGCCGTTTTATGAGAGTATGCCGACAGAACCGGAGATCGTCCTAGCGGATTTGCTTCATATCTTTCATCCGGATTTATTACCGGAGCATGAGCCGGTCTATTATTCTCGACTTAAATAAGGAACACTGATGAGACATTCAAATACCCTATGGATGCTGGCGATTGTCACGGCTATTTTTGTTCTAATCTTTTTGAATTTGGTGTTGGGGTCAGTCTCTATTCCTCTTCAATCGGTTTGGCATATTATCTGGAATTCAGGAAATGAGCCTATTACATGGCAGAATATTATCTGGAAATCTCGACTACCACAGGCATTGACAGCGTTGGTAGCGGGAGCAGGCTTATCCATCAGCGGCTTACAGATGCAAACCGTTTTCCGTAATCCATTGGCCGGACCTTCGGTCTTAGGTATCAGTTCGGGAGCGAGCATGGGTGTCGCTTTCGTGGTGTTGTTAAGCGGTAGTTTAGGGGGCGTTGCCTTGAGTAAACTTGGTTTTATGGGGGAGATCGCCTTATCGATAGCGGCCGTGATCGGTTCCTTATCCGTGATGGCGCTGATCGTGTATGTTTCCCAAAAGGTAAAAGGAAATGTCACGTTGTTGATTATCGGTGTGATGATCGGTTACGTGGCAAACGCCGTGATCGGTGTACTTAAATTCTTTAGCGTCGAGGAGGATATCCGTGCATACGTGATTTGGGGATTGGGTAGTTTCGCCCGTGTTTCCGGTAATCAGATGACGTTGTTCGTGATTCTTATGACAATCTTGATCCCTCTCTCGTTCCTGCTTATCAAGACCATGAACTTGATGCTTCTTGGGGATAGCTACGCACGCAATTTGGGACTTAATATCAAGCGGGCCCGTTTGTTGGTTATCACCTCAGCCGGGGTCCTTACGGCGATTGTCACGGCTTATTGCGGACCTATTATCTTCTTGGGGCTAGCCGTTCCGCATTTATGCCGGGCCATATTTCAAACTTCCGACCATCGGATTTTAATGCCTGCGGTCTTATTCGCAGGTGCGGCGTTGGCGTTGATCTGTAATTTGATCGCCCGTATGCCGGGGTTCGAGGGAGCGTTACCTGTCAACTCGGTAACCGCTTTAGTAGGTGCTCCTGTAGTGGCTTCGGTATTATTTAGAAAACGAAAGAATGAATTGAACGAGTAAGATGAAACAAGATACGATTCATATTAACGGACTTTCGATCGGTTACCATTCTAAGAGTAGTACAAAACTGGTAGCTAAAGGTATACACTCTACGATCTATAGTGGTGAATTAACCTGTTTGCTGGGTGCTAACGGGGTGGGGAAGTCTACTTTATTGCGCACGTTATCGGCTTTCCAACCTAAATTAGATGGGGAAATATTGGTCCTAGGAAAAGATATAGATGCTTATTCCGATAAGGAATTGAGCACCACGATCGGTGTCGTGCTGACCGATAAATGTGAGATCCGGAATATGTTGGTACGGGAATTGGTCGGGATGGGACGTAGCCCGTATACCGGCTTCTGGGGTAAGTTGAGCAAGGATGATAAGTGGATCGTGGAAGAATCCATCGCCCTTGTCCGCATTGAGGAACTAGCATCCCGCATGGTCCATACCTTATCGGATGGAGAACGCCAGAAAGTGATGATCGCTAAGGCGCTCGCTCAGGAGACTCCGGTTATTTACTTGGATGAACCTACCGCATTCCTTGATTTTCCTAGCAAGGTAGAGATTATGCAATTACTCCATCATCTAACCCGGAAAACGAATAAGACGATATTTATGTCCACTCACGATTTGGAACTGGCTCTCCAGATATCGGATAAGATCTGGTTAATGGACAAAGCGAATGGTATCTCTACCGGTACCCCCGAGGATTTGGCATTGAGTGGTCATTTAAGCAATTTCTTCGCCCGGAAAGGGATTGTTTTCGATAAGGATACCGGATTATTCCGTATAGATAATCAATTCTCCCGACAGATCCGCCTCGTTGGACATGGCCAGAAATACGCTATGGTGCGTAAAGCGCTCCAGCGAAACGAAATTTTGGCGAATCGGGAAGTGGAATCGAATATCTGGATTGAGACTGGCGATTTAAAGACCACCCACTTTATCATCCATGAGACTTCCGGCAGTACCTATATCACCCAAACGATAGAAGAATTACTTGCCTATTTTGATACTGAAAAATCATAACTATGAAATTTTCAATTCATAACTATGTTTTTCTTCATTCATAGTTATGAATTTTTTCCATTCAAATCCATTGTTTTAAAGTAAGCTAGCTTCGTCGGCTTTCCTGTAATTGCTTGAAAGATACATACAACTTTAATTCCACCATTCCTGTCACTTCTACGGCTGTGTGGAGTACAGGTGTTGGTTCAAGAAAATGGTTGGGGTTACACCTAATGAATATAGACAAAATCGAAACAATTAGACATTTAATTCAACGTCATGTAACAATATGAAGTTTGCATGTATGGATCTTTACACGGTTCTTCCGTCGGGAATCGTGCTAGCTCGTGCGTGCCTTTCCGGACAGTAAGTCCTAAATGTTAAATGAGTAGTGAGATGTAAAGAGACAAACGGTAAAAAAAACGATAATGTAAAATGAATCAAAAAATAGAAGTGATTGAGAATAAAGAAGTAGGGAGAAAAAAATGTCTCTTTCTTACGTAGAAAGAGACAACTTTCAGAATGACGGATAAATATCCGTTTTCGGGTGTAAAAGTAGCTCAAATTGCTGATAAAGGCAAGGAGAGTGCTTAAATCTTTTATCAAAATTTAAAAAGACAAACAATAGTGAGCCGTCGAGCGTGACGTGCCTTGTCCTATTAACATTCCCAAGGGATTGAAAAACAGCGGATAAAGAGCGATTTCTCTTTATTGTCTCTTTCTACGTAAGAAAGAGACAGCGTGTTTGAAGCAAAAAAATGTGAAATGTAGTAGTGAAAAAGCACGTGCAGGTATGGAGGTCATAGGAATAAAATTACAAAAAGCAGTATTGATCATGATGTCAATAGTATGGATGTTAGGAATGTCAAGTTGCGAGGATCGTCTCGATACGCCCCGTCCATCTACGGGTGGAGGCAAGACGGTGGAGGTATCCTTATGCGTGGGTATCGCCGACGAGGTGGATGCCGGCTCTTTGGAGGCTGGACCACCCACGACTAAGGTCATAGGGAGCGGTGGAAAGGCAGGCTTCGACGTGCAGTTGGTACCCGCCAGCCGTACCAAGGCTGGGGGAGACGATGCTTTGGCTACCGTCAAGCCGGATAAACTTTACGGCTTGGAGGTCTGGCAATATGATACGAACGGTAATTTCAAGTCGGGGAAAGGGCTAAGCATTGGAGATGTAGAGATCGGTTCCTCATTCACGGTAACCTTGGATGCCTTGACCGATTGCCAATTGGTGATAATCGCCCGAGGCAAAAAAAATTCCACCTACACAGTCGGATCCCTTAGCGGGAAAAGTCTTTCCGAGGTACAGGGCACGACTGCCACCGCTTCCGCTATCGAGGGCATAACCGCCAGTGCCTACGAAACGGATAAGTCTGTAATCAACGCTATGCCATACATCTTGCACCTTCCGAAAGTGAAGGTCGTGAACGACGGCGGTGCTTACAAGATTCAAAGTCTTGACGGTACGGATATCCGTATCCTCCTTCGCCGGTTAGCTACCCGGTTGACACTGGATTGGAAGAATTTCCCTCAGAAAACCGGCTATGAGTTAGAGCAAGTCTTGCTCCAATCCATTCCCGTGGAGTATAAGTTGTTGAGACCAGAGAATACGGATACCTATCCCTCTCTATTGGATCAATACGCCACTACACAAGTAGAGAACGTATCGGACGAGGGGCGTTATTCCTGCTGGATCCCTTCCTTGGTACGTGGGGAGAGCACGGCCGCCACCTCCGATTATTATCGTACGAAAGCAAACGCCCCCAAGGGTAGCGCTTACGCCACGTTCATCTCCCGTTTCGTAACGGGAGGCGGTGGCGATAGCCAAAAGAAACTAAAGTACAGGGTCTATCTGGGTGGTAGTGTGAGCAAGGAATTCAACTTACTCGATAATACGAACTATATATATAATGTAACGATGTCGCATACTAAGCTCCCTGTGGACGACCGACGCGTCACGATCATCGACCCGATCCCTGCCTCTAGCAATAATGACAATCTGGTGCCTACGGCCAACTGTTTCATGGTGGTACCGGGTGGGGCTTTTTGCTTCAATCCCTATAAATATACGGTGAATGGTGTAACCGTAGATAATACCGTGATGCAGGGGACGGATTGGTGCGATGTCAGTGGCGAGACGATCTCGACTCCCATCAAATCAGTGAAGGTACTCTGGCAAACCTTGGAGGATGGTGATCTTGGCGATCCGGTACTTGGAGTCGTGAATAGTAGCGAGGACCATACGAATATCGTAGAGCTAAGGAACGGCTCCAGTCTCACGGATGCTCGTATCTATTGCCGTGTGGCCCCGAACACGAGCGGGGGCAGCGGAGTAATCGCCGCTTACGATGATGAGAACGGGACGGGTAATATCCTTTGGAGCTGGCATGTTTGGGTAACAGACTACGCTCCGTCTGCCATAGGGACGGAGACCGTATTGGAAAAGAATAAGAGAAAGTTCGTCCTAACGAATGGCACTACCACTACGCAGCCTCTCATGGATCGTAGCCTGGGGGCTTACGAAGGCTATGTGCAAGTTCCCGGAACTACTTTAGAGATGTCCCGTGTCGGTGGTTTTTACTATCAGCATGGGCGTAAAGACCCGCTTCCCGGCGCTTATACATCAGAACAGTTACCTAATAAATATACCTTCACGTTAAATGCGGTGACACCTCCGAAGAACTGTCTGAACCGGTATTTACCGGATGGTTTTAACTGGCTGATACCGGAAATGAAGTCGAGAACTTCACTTCGTAACGCATATAAAAATCCACAGTTCCAAATTGCTGGAGCGAGTGGACAAGGTTGGTGCTCGGACGCAGCCCAGCCAGCTTGGGGTAGCACGAAAACAGTACACGATCCTTGTCCTGCAGGTTGGAGAGTACCTAGTAAGGCTGAACTTGAACCATTGACGGCACTTAATACGAGTATTCCTTCATCTGCGGTGAAGGAGGGAGGACTCCTTTTACGATACGATGCGGATCAGTCCCATCTGACATATATTCGATTTACGGGCTATCCCCCAATGCCTACGCAATTGAATGACGTAGGATTTTCCGGATACATGGGTACTTTTGATAGATCTGGTGGATCAAGACAAGTATTTACCGTGAGTCGGGGCGGTGGAATTATTGAAAGTCAGGCCGGTATTTGTTTCACGGCAAAACAAGTGTACGACGCTCATTCGATCCGCTGCATACAAGAACGGACGGATTGATACGACGAACCATAAAGGCTCCCCCACGTGCCTTGCCGCAAACGCTAGGGGAAACGTTCTTTGACATGATGAGATTAATAAGGAAAAGTGATAATCGCTGTTGTCATATAAATTGTTATATTTGTATTCACAACTCAAAATAGTGATACTTATGGAAACGAGAAGAATACCGATCGGCATCAGCGATTACAAGGAATTGATAGATGAAGGTTTTTATTATGTGGATAAGACCGACTTTATCCGTGAGCTTCTGGAGAATGGTAGCAAGATCACGTTGTTGCCCCGTCCGCGTCGCTTCGGCAAGACGCTGAACCTTTCGATGCTGCGGTACTTCTTCGAGAAGACGGATGGTAACGTGTTCCGCCCGTTGTTCGACGGCAAGCGTATCCGGGAGTGGAAGGATTTCGATAAGCATCAAGGTCAATACCCTGTGATCATGTTGACGTTGAAGGACTGCAAGGCGGATACGTTCGAGGACACGTTGGTCAGGATAGGCTATGAGTTGAAAAACGAGTTTACTCGCCATGCTTATTTGATCGATTCTCCCAAGATGCGGCCTAATTACTTGGATGACTTTATGGCACTTTATGAGGGCAAGGCTTCCCGGGGACAATTAGAGGGTTCCATCAGCTTGCTATCCGAACTGTTGACGCTCCATTGGGGCATGCCCCCTCTGGTATTGCTCGATGAGTATGATACTCCGATCCATGTGGCTTTCGACAAGGGCTTTTATGATCGGATGATCGTCTTCATGCGCAACTTCATGTCGATGGTTTTCAAGGACAATACGTCTATCTTCCGGGGGATGATCACGGGTATCCTCCGTGTAAGCAAGGAGTCGATCTTTAGCGGGCTGAACAATATCGACGTGGATACCTTGCTGGATCGTCCGATGTGTACGGCGTTTGGCTTCACGCAAGTGGATGTCGACACGCTGCTCGACTCATACTCGTTGGGTGATCAGAAGTCAGAGGTCAAGCACTGGTATAACGGTTACTTGTTCGGGAATGAGGTGGTCTATAATCCATGGTCTGTATTGAACTATATAAATAAAGGTGGTGTCTTTGCCCCTTACTGGGTGAACACGGGCTCAGACGTGTTGCTTCGTCATTTGATAGCTGAGGGCCCCTCCCAAGTACGGAAGGGGATCGAGACGCTTGTCCAAGGCGGTAGCCTGTGTAGCGTGATCAACGACAAGCTGGCTTTCCCGGACTTGCTGTCTAGCGCTTCGAACATCTGGTCTTTCATGCTGTTCAGCGGCTATCTGAAAGCGTCGGAGGGGAGAATGACCCCGGATCACTTGATGTCGTACACCTTGGGGGTTCCGAACACGGAGGTTTCCACGGTTTTTTCTACGATCATCCGGGGCTGGATCAACGACGGCCCGGTGAAGAACGACCGCTTGGAGATGATGCTGCAGGCTTTGGACGAGAACGATATCGAGGCGTTCGAGGAGATCTTGAATGAGTTCGTTGTAAATACGCTCTCCTATTACGACACGAACGGCCGTGATCCGGAGAAGGTCTACCAAGCTTTCTTGTTGGGAATGCTGGTAAGTCACGGCTCGTATAAGGTGAGCAGCAACCGTGAGTCCGGTTTAGGCCGATATGACATCTTGATGTGCCCTGTTGACGTTAGCCGCCGTGGATATATCATGGAGCTGAAACGCCTTCGAATGAGCAGCACGGTCGAGACGACGTTGGATACGGCTTTGCAGCAAATAAAAGACAAGCGATACGCCGCCACGCTCCATGCGGCCGGTGTGCGTGATATTCTGGAGATGGCCATCACCTTCGATGGCAAGCGTGTGTGGGTGAAGACCACCGAGTAAAATAACACTCCTTATCCTTATTAATCCCGTCATGCGATGATATAATTGTTGTCGCGTGCGTGAAGTTACACGGTACCCCCGTCGGGTATCGTGCGGTTTCGTGCGTGCCTTTCCGGACAGTAAGTCCGAAATGTTAAATGAGTAGTGATTTGTAAAGAGACAAAAAGCGAAATGAATGAAAATGTAAAAAAGGAAAGAAAATGGAAGATATTGAGAATGAAGGTGTGAGAGAAAAAAAGTTGTCTCTTTCTTACATAGAAAGAGACAACTTTCAGAATGACGGGTAAATATCCGTTTTCGGACGTAAAAGTAGCTCAAATTGCCGATAAAGGCAAGGAGAGTGCTTAAATCTTTTGTCAAAATTAAAAAAGACAAACAATAGCGAGCCGTCAAGCGTGACGTGCCTTGTCCTATTAACATTTCCAAGGTATTGAAAAACAGCGGATAGGAGCGTTTCTCCTCCTTTTGTCTCTTTCTATGTAAGAAAGAGACAGCGTGATTCAAGCAAAAAAATGTGAAATGTAGTAGTGAAAAAGCACGTGAAACGATGGAGGTCATAGGAATAAAATTACAAAAAGCAGTATTGATGATGATGTCAATGGTATCAATGTTAGGAGTGTCAAGTTGTGAGGATCGTCTCGATTCCCCCCGCCCGTCTACGGGTGGAGATAATACGGTGGAGGTATCCTTATGTGTGGGTATCGCCGACGAGGTGGACGCGGCGTCACTGAATGCCGGATCGTCCGGGACGAAGAGTGTCGGGGCGGGGGATAACCGGTCCTTCGACGTTCGTCTGGCGCCTGCCGCCGTCCAAACAAAGGCGGATGCCTTGGCCAGCGCAAAGCCGGACCAGCTCTATAACTTGCAGATCTTACAGTATGATTCAAATAATAACTTCAAGGCACTTACCACTACGGTTAGCGAACAAGCCATCGGCTCAACATTGACCGTAGGTTTAGCCCCTTGCGACAACTGCCAACTCATCATCGTGGCCCGTGGCTATTCGAACACCATACCCGTATTTTCCGGTACCCCTACTTGGAGTAACTTTCAAAGAACGCTTGCCAATGCCTCTACCATCAAAGGGATAGCGGATGGTGGCATCAAAAATATGCCCTACTTTATCCACTTGAAGAACGTGAACGTGACGAATGAGGGCAAAATCATCATACAAAGTGCGGACGGTAGCGATGCCCGCATCCTCTTGAAGCGCCTCGCCGTGCGGCTCACGGTGAACTGGAAGTTCGCCGAGGGATTGCGTACCGGCTATACCTTGAAGGAGGTAAAACTCTGCCAAGTCCCCACCGTGTATTACCTTATGCCAGAGACGGAACCGGACAGCCGCTTCGAGGGTGATCTCTACCCGGGTTCCTTGATCGAATATGAAGACCTTTTCCGCTTGAAGGGTAGCGATGCCGTAAGCGAAGGTTTGCTGACCACTTGGATGCCCGCCAACGCTAAGGGAAGGTCCCGTAACGTGACCTCCGTCTATTACCGCACGAAAGAAAACGCCCATGCCTCGGCTACCTATATGGAGTTCGTGGTAGACAGCAAAGACGGCTCGGAACGTATGTATTACCGTGCCTATCTGGGAGGCAAGGATGTCTCGGATTTCAACCTGTTAGAGAACACGAACTATAACTATACGATAAATATCCGGAATACCGACTACCGCGGCGACCCCCGTATCCAATTACTGGATCAGACCCCGGTGATCAGTACCAACCTTGTCCCCACGTCTAACTGTTTCATGATGCGTCCCGGTACGAATATCTGCTTTAACCCTTATAAGCACGAGGCGGGTACGGGTGGCGAGAACACCTACCTGTCCGATAAGACGATCGGTAGCGTCCGGGTCTTGTGGCAGAGCAAGGATGCCGGTACCTCGGGCGACTTGGTGATGGGTTACGCCGTCAGCAATGAGAAGGATAGCTATAACCATCAGAATCTGGTGTATTATACGGATATCGATAATAAGGCAAAGGCCCTTGTCCATGTGAAGGTCCCTGTCACGCAAGGCGGCAACGCCGTGGTCGCGGCCTATGCGGAGGATGGCAAGACGATCCTCTGGAGTTGGCACATATGGATAACGGATTATGTACCTGTGGGACTGAAAGGAACCATCGACTCCGGTACACGGGCCTCCGCTATCAGCGCGGCGCAAGCGGCGACAACGAAAGGGGCGGTGCAGGTTTATCAGGGAATCTCGTGGACAGACCCTACGGGATCCTTTTATAAATGTGTCATCATGGACCGGAATCTGGGAGCCATCCGTGCGGGCATACAGGGTAATCAGCTTGATGGGGTGCGCACGTTCGGATTGCTTTATCAAGGTGGACGCAAAGACCCTTTTTTCAGTACGGCGGATGGTACTACGGAAGAAAAGAAAACCATTTATGACGCAAATGGGGTACGAGCTATAATAGAGCGGGGAAGCTTGAAGTCGTTGGATGCGTTGGTTCGTGATCCACTGATATTTTGTACGGACGTATCCTCTTATAACGCTTCCAATAATTGGAATGGAGATGCTCCTAAAACGATTCACGATCCTTGTCCCGCCGGATGGAGGGTTCCTTCCAATGGAGTAACGCCTAGACCCAATGAAACAACATCTTCTTCTGTCGCAGACAATACGACTAAATATTGTATGATGGCAGGTTTTGGAAGTACAAACACGAGTCTGGTTTACGGCGCAACACCTCCCACATATAACAACGTGATGTATTACAATGGCACAAGCATCGTAAAGATAAATAAGACATCTCCGGTAGAGAAATCCACATTTGTCGGTTCCGGTTTTATCTATTATGGTACGCAGGAAGGCCCCGATGGAGATAAGTCTATATTCTTTCCGGGAGTATCGCTTCGTGAGCGTACGAACGGAGATTACAGAAGTTCTGTGGAGAATAACTCTATGTTCCTGTGGAGTTCTACCGCTAGCAAGGTTACCACAGGACATATGCAAATATATCAGATTCAAAGTAACCAATTAGCTTTTAGGCATCCTATCGAGTGGACTTTTGGCTTCTCCGTTCGTTGCGTTCAAGATAATATTCAAAAGAAATAAATGAGAACATATATCATCAATCTTTTTTCGTCTCGGAGGATGGTGATTCGGACAGTAAGTCCGAAATGTTAAATGAGTAGTGATTTGTAAAGAGACAAAAAGCGAAATGAATGAAAATGTAAAAAAGGAAAGAAAATGGAAGATATTGAGAATGAAGGGATGAAAGAAAAAAAGTTGTCTCTTTCTTACGCAGAAAGAGACAACTTTCAGAATGACGGATAAATATCCGTTTTCGGACGTAAAAGTAGCTCAAATTGCTGATAAAGGCAAGGTGAGTGCTTAAATCTTTTGTCAAAATTAAAAAAGACAAACAATAGCGAGCCGTCAAGCGTGACGTGCTTTGTCCTATTAACATTTCCAAGGGCTTGAAAAACAGCGGATAGGAGCGTTTATACTCCTGTTGTCTCTTTCTGCGTAAGAAAGAGACAGGTGCTTTCAAGTAAAAATATGTGAAATGTAGTAGTGAAAAAGCACGTGCAGTTATGGAGGAAATAGGTGTAAAATTACAAAAAGCAGTATTGATCATGATGTCAATAGTATCAATGTCAGGAATGTCAAGTTGTGAGGATCGTTTCGATTCACCCTGCCCGTCTACGGGTGGAGGCAAGACGGTGGAGGTATCCTTGTGCGTGGGTATCGCCGACGAGGTGGATGCGGCGTCACTGAATGCCGGATCATCCGGGACGAAGAGCGTAGGGGCGAGGAATAACGGGGCCTTCGACGTTCGTCTGGTGCCTGCCGCTGTCCGGACAAAGGCGGATGCCTTGGCCAGTGCCAAGCCGGACCAACTCCATAACTTGCAGATCTTGCAGTATGATTCCAACAGGAATTTCAAGAAGCTAACCCCTACGGTCAGCCAAGCCACTGGCTCAACATTGACCGTAGACTTGGTTGCTTGCGAGAACTGCCAGCTTATCATCGTGGCCCGTGGCTCCTCGAACGCCATATCCGAATTTTCCGGCAGCCCTAGCTGGAGCGACCTTCAAGGAAGGCTTGCCGATGCCTCCACCATCAATGGGATAGGGGATGGTGGCACCAACGACATTAACGCCATGCCTTACTTCATCCATTTGAAGAATGTGAACGTGACGAATGAGGGCAAGATCGTCATCCAAAGTGCGGACGGTAGCGATACCCGTATCCTTTTGAAGCGCCTCGTCGTGCGGCTCACGGTGAACTGGAAGTTCGCCGAGGGATTGCGTACCGGCTATACCTTGAAGGAGGTAAAACTCTGCCAAGTCCCCACCGTCTATTACCTTATGTCCCCGACGGAGACCGACCCTCGCTTCGAGGGCGATCTTTACCCGATCTCCACGGTGGAATACAAGGACTTGTATCGCTTGAAAGGTGCCGATGCCCAAGACGAAGGCTCGTTAGCTACTTGGATGCCTGCCAACGCGAAAGGCAGGTCCCGTAGCGTGACCTCCGAATATTACCGCACGAAAGAATACGCCCATACCTCTGCCACCTATATGGAGTTCGTTGTGGACAGCAAAGACGGGTTGGAACGTATGTACTACCGTGCCTATCTGGGAGGCAAGGATGTCTCGGATTTCAACTTGCTGGAGAACACGAACTACCACTATACGATAAATATCCAGAATACCGACTACCGTGGCGATCCCCGTATCCGGTTGCTGGACCAGACCCCGGTGATCAGCACGACCCTCGTCCAGACCTCGAACTGCTTCATGATGCGTCCCGGTACGAATATCTGCTTCAATCCCTATAAACACGAGGCGGGTACGGGTGGCGAGAACACCTACCTGTCCGATAAGACGATCGGCAGTGTACGTGTACTGTGGCAGAGCAAGGACGCCGGAACCTCGGGTGATCTGGTGATGGGTTACGCCGTCAGCAATGAGGCGGGTAGCTATAACCATCAGAATCTGGTGAACTATACGGATATCGGCGATAGGGCAAATGCCCTTGTCCACGTGAAGGTGCCGGTCACGCAAGGCGGCAACGCCGTGATCGCGGCGTACGCTGCGGATGGTACCACGATCCTCTGGAGCTGGCATTTATGGATCACGGATTACGTGCCGGCACGCCTGTCGGGAACGATCACGGCGGCGAACAGGGAAGAGGCTATCCGGACGGCCAAGAGCGCTAGCGCCGGGGGCACGGTACATACGTACGCCGGAGACGCCTGGACTAATGCCTCGTCCGGAGCTTTCTTCGGCAAGGTAATCATGGATCGCAATTTGGGAGCCCTTCGCAATACGTGGTCTACGACAAACCCCTTGGAATCCGCCCGTGCTTACGGCAACATTTATCAATGGGGCCGTAAGGACCCGATGCCAGGCTCCGCCGATGGCGGAAGGGATGACAAGGGATTGATGTTTAACGGGGATGGGGAGATTATTGATCTTGAAAAGGTGAGTAGTAGCAGTTTGGAGAGTACGATCCGGAATCCATCAAAATTCCATATAGGCTATAGGGCGGCCGATAGCTCGTGGGGACCTACGGCGAAGGCCCTGTACGATCCATGCCCGGCCGGATGGAAAGTCCCGGATTTCGATGATACGGCAATGAAAAATATCTGGAGTGGTTTTTCATGGGGTACTAACAAGTTTCAAATGTTAGTAAACTCCGACTGGAAAACGACAGGGATCGCTGTCAACAAGAATTCCTTCCATATCATGAATGGAATAAAATATGAGACACCGCAAGGGGATTACGCGTGGTTCCCCTTTTTCAGGATGCGTGAAATAGGTACCGGTCTTTTAAGGGATCCTGAGCGTAATACTGATGGAACCCCCTGTTCGTTTAATGGAGGTCTAGCTCCAAGTTTCTCCTTATTCGGGGCGAACTCACGAAAAGATTATTATAATGAATATGGCTGGTACATTGAATTTAAATACAACTTGACCACGGCCCCTTCAGCGACCGTGAGTGGCAAGGCTTACGGTTTCGCTGTCCGTTGCGTGCAAGCAAACTGACATGTAAAGAATACAAACAAATAAGATCACACATTACGAATTATAAACAACTTAAAAACAAACCAATCATGGCAAACGAGTATTACTGGAAAGTATGGCTTCGGCCGAATTTGTTAACCAAGGATGACGACAACGACTACGTAGCGGAGGTATTGACACAAAAAGACACCCTGCACAACGAGAATATAGCCAACGCCATCATCAAGGAAGGTTCCGAGATCAAGTATGACACCTTGCTCTCTATCATCAAGCAACGCGACCGCATTGTGCGGGAGCACCTCATGATGGGCTACAGCCTACTCACCGAGGTGTGCCAGTACACGCCTCGTATCACGGGCCCTTGGGGAGGCGAGACGGCGAAGTTCGATCCCGCTATCCATAAGCTGACGCTCGATATCGTGCCCTCCGCCGAGATGCGTGACGCGCTGAGCAAGGTAGGCGTGGAGGTTCTCGGGGCCAAGTCCGAGGTGGGGCGCATCGGCATGGTGACCGATACCTTCACGGGATTGTCCAACGGCTCGATCACTGCGAGCGAGGACATACTGATCGAGGGTGACCGTATCCGTATCAACGGGGCGGACAGCTCGGTAGGTATCTTTTTCGTGTCGGAAGATGGCGAGAAGGTTACGCCCGTGACCCGCCGCCTCACGCAAAACGACCCCAGCCGTATCATCGCCCGCGTACCGGCCCTTGCCGACGGCAAGTACAGGCTGCGTATCGTGACGCAGTTCTCGAAAGGCGTCACCTTGCTCAAGGCTCCCCGCACGATCGAGTACAAGCTGCCGCTCACCGTGGGCGCCGGGGGAGGCGACTCCGAGAGCCCGGATGAGATTTGATCCGGGGGAGGCATCATCCCTAGCGCAGGGGAGACATCGTCCCTAACGCTAGGGAGGCATCGTCCCTAACGCTGGGGAGGCATCATCCCTAACGCTAGGGAGACGCCCTCCCCGACGGCGGGGAACCGGCCCATATAGGGGGAAAGGAAAAACTATAGATAAACTAGTATATGAGATTAAGACATTTATCGAAAAAAACAGCTTTTTTATTACTCGGCTTCCTCGTCTTGGGAGCTTGCGGTAAGGACGATCCGGAACCACCCGTTCCCGGCTCCGGCGAGGGATTGTTGCGGGTATCCGTGCGACGTACGGGCGATACACCCTTGGCCGTTTTCGCTTATAAGGCGGATGGTTCCCGCGTGGCGGGGAAGGAAGAGCCCGCCGGAACGTCGTCTACGTGGTCGTGGAGCGAGCGGCTCGTGGTGGGGGAGTACGCCCTGCTGGTCGCGGGCGCCGACCCCGCCGAAGTCCGGTTGGGCGATACGGAGAATCTGGGGAAAGCCTATGCCGCCGCCCTTCCCTCGGGAAGCGACAGCCTGCTGGTATCGCTGGATAGCCCTCTTTACGTGGAGAGCGTGACGGGGATTAAGGTGACCGATGGCGATGAGACCGCGATCTCATCGACCCCCAAGGATATCCGCCGGATCTTGCGCCTTACCATCGACGCGGGGAAAGGCTTCGGCGGGGCGAAGGTGGAGGGCCGTCTAGACGGGATAGCCTCGTCGGTGCGCCTGTCCGACCGGATAGCGACAGGAGTGGGGGTGCTCGACCTTGATTTCCGTGCCTCGGCTACGGGCGTGGCGGGCGTTTACCAAGCCGTGGCGGGCATCTTGGGTACGGTGACGCTGGACGGCTCGGACCGGAGCAACGTCTGCACGCTCTCGTTCGAGACCGCCGGCGGCGAGCGTTTCAGCTACAAGGAGAACCTGACCGCGAGCCTGCATGAGGCCATGTCCTCGGGCCGTGATACGCTGGATCTCTCCTTGAAGGTAAGCCCCGCCGTCCCGATCCGCCTTTACACCGGTATCCAGACCCGTGCCGCCGTGGACGTTTTCGACTCCACGCCCGTATCCATCGCCGTAGGTACTTCCGCCGGCGATTACACGGAGCATTGGACGGGGACGGCCACGGAGGGCGATATCCTCTTGGACCCGGAACATTATTATCCCACGGACGGCTCCGCGCTTTTCATCCGCAGCTATCACCCCGCCGCCCCCCACGTGAACGGCGAGGTACGGTACGAGCTGACAGGGCAGGAAGACTTGATGCTGACCGATGAGCGGAGCGGCTCCCTGTCCCGCCGTTTCGACGCTACGGAAACGCCCTTGATCCATAAGCACCTGCTGACGCAACTCAGCTTCCGCCTACGTGTCAAGGGAGCGCCGGACGGGTATAGCGTACATGCCGTCAAGCTGAACGGGCTAGCCTCGGTAGCTAAGGTGTCCTTGTCGGAAGGTGAGGTGGTACCGGTCGGGGAGACCAGCTCGGTGATCATCTATTCTTCCGACGACGGGAATGGCATCCCCGTGGTGGATGGCGTAGTGACACTCCCCGGATTCGTGCTGGTGCAGCCCAAGGCCTCCTTGACGCTTGACATGACGCTCGCGCCGGAAGGTGATCCCGCCTCCGGGCAGGATTTCAAGGATCTCCCCGTCTCGTTCGGCGGCGAGGGCAACGAGAGTGGAGGGGCTTACGATATCGAGATCTCGCTTGAGATACCCGTTGATCCGGATGAACCGGACGACCCCGATACTCCCGAGGAACCCAAGGAACCGGACCCCTTCGAGGAGTACCAAGTAAAGATAACGGCAACCGTCACCCCGTGGAAACCGGGCAATGGCGGCAACGCCGATTTATAGACCAGATTATTTAATTCATATTTTTTATTAATACTTTAAAATTACAAGACAAATGAAAAAGATTTTGACAATGGCGGCTGTGGCCCTGTTAGCGGCAAGCTGCTCGAACGACAAGGATGTGATCACTCCCGATTTGGGTACGGCGAACGCTCCGGTGGCGATCAAATTGACACAAAGCGTGGAGGGTCTCACGACTAAAGCCCCGATCACGAATGGATCGCAGGTGGAAGGTATCGTGGTGATGGTGGACGTGACTTCCGGACACGAGCATGATTGGGGTAGCTTTAATCCGGTTTACAAGAATGTGATCAATGAAACTACAAAGGCATTGGAAACACGTGCCAACGTAGCTGGCGCTGTATTTACGGCTGGGACAGAGACGGATATTACCTTGACTCCCACCTTGTATTATGATAATGAGCAGGCGAGTCCTAAAAGCGCCCATATCACGGCGGTCGTTCCTTCCGGAACAATCGAGTCCTCAAAAGTGGTTTTCGGTAAGGTAGACGGCTTGCAGGATGTCATGACGATCGGTGCGGATCAAGATGCCGGAACTGCAGCGTCACCAAATCAAAATGGATGTAAGTTGACGTTTGCCCACAAGACCACCCAATTGGTTTTCGCCGCTAGTTACACAAGCGTAGCTGGTGGTAAGGGAGAATGGGAAGGAAAGAACGTCTCCATCAAGAGCATCAAGATTTTGGGCACGCAATTACCCCAATCCGTGAACCTGACAAATGGTGACGTGAATTGGGCTACTGCTTCCGATTTCTCTGTCCCGAATATCACGACAACCGCTCTTTCCACGACAGCTTCTACGATTAGCCCGGCAGTGATGCTCGCTCCGTCTAATGATATCAAGCTGAACGTAACGATCAACGTAGGCGGTACGGATCGTACCTTCTTGAATGTCCCGGTGATGGACTCAAAGAATGCAGGTGAAAAGTTGAATGCCCAAGAAGGCTATGCCCATACGGTTACGTTGAACATTACCGAGCCAGACAAACCTACAGGAGATAATGTGAAGGCACTGGAAGTGAAAGCCACTGTCAACGAATGGAAACAGGGTAACGGCGGAACCGTTGAATTGAAATAATCCCAAATATCCCTCAACCATCATGAGACAACTCTCTACATACATATTGTCGATGATAGTCATGGGATCGTTGGCCGCTTGCTCGGACAATGGTGAGGCGGGAGGTGAGATACCTTCCGCCGATCCTCCGATCGAGCTTCGGGCGACGTACCCGGACACGTCCATAAGCACGAAAGCGGAAGTGGGAGAGGCGGAGGCGTTCAAGACTACCCTCTTTTGCGTGACCCGTCTCGACGCCATCACAGGTGTTCCCGACTATACGAGTCTTGCCGATCGTTTCTCCACCCCCGTATCCGACGTGACCACAAGTTGGGCCGATGCCGTATTCTACGAGGAATGGGTAGAGCGGACGGCTGATGTGGCGGTAGGCGGGAGTATCTCATGGGATGCCTCTCGTAAGCACCATTATCCCCGCATGGGAGCGAATGTGTATCTGGTCGGCGTATCTCCCGTGGCGGGCGATAACTCGTACGATGCCGCCGAGGGTACCGTAAGTTATACCCTTGACGGGCATATGGACTTGATGTACGCCGGCCCCTTGGCGGGTAATAAGTGGGATGGTAACCGTTTTACGGGCAATACCGTCGCCGGGGTCGAGGCGAATCGCTCATTGAATTACGCCCACCTGCTTACCCAGCTGGTATTCAAGGCAAAGAAGCATGATGCCGGAGGACTGGAGGTGAAGGTGAACAAGATTATCGTGAAAAGCATACCTACGGCAGTAAATGTTCTGCTGGCTACGGGCGAGGCTGTCTTCTCCGGTTCCTCGGAAGTGATCCTTGAGCCTGCCGGCAACGCCACGGTAGGGGCATCAAATGTCGGTACCATCGATCTGGGCTGCTTGTATCTGCCGCCTACACCCGATCCGGGCAATGTAAAAATAACGGTCGAGACTTCGATCGGTACCTTTACCGACGTATCCGTAAAGATGGGTGATGAAATATCTGAGGATAATTTCAAGCCCGGTTTCTCTCACGTGATCACGTTGGATATCTACGATGCCTCTTTAGGTATCTCCTCCGTGGAGGTAGCCGAATGGACTCCCTCGTATGTCGATGGCAACCTAGACTTGATCCACTGACTGACTAAACGAATTGAACAATTAATAGAACGAATCAAAAAAAGTAATCATGAGAAAACTGATAAACTATAAACTACTCTTTCTTTCTCCCTTCTTCTTGGCTGCCTGTAGCAACGAGGACAATATCCCCTCCATCCTCCCTTCCAACCAGCCGGATGCCGTAGAGCTGGGGATTACGGCGGGGGTGACGCTTACGAAAAGCGTGATAAATTCGGGTACCCAAGCTAACGCTAGCAAAGATGATGTCATGAAAAGCGTGGCGGTGTACGCACGCTTAAAGGGGACAGTCGTATCGGGTGAAGATCCTTATACGAATGCGAAAAGCAATAATTACGCATTATATACTTATTCGACGACAGGAACCGCAGGTTGGAAAAGCGGAGATAAAAAGATCTATCTGACCTCCGAAGTGGCAAAGATATACGCTTATTATCCGGCTTATCAGCCCGGAACAAATCAAGAGTTAGCCACAACCACAGCTCTAGTATTATCTGATAATACCGCTACGGATAACTCCACGATCCCGGTAACGGTCTTTTTGGGAGAGACTGATGATGCGCATAGGGATTATCCCTCGACATTAATAGACAACTCTGAAACGACAAATACCAATAAGGCAAAGATTAATTCAGCGAAAGGTGAAATCGATTATATGTGGGCGGACCAAGGTAGCTCTGAGACGAATTGGATAACTGCCAGCAACACGAAAAAGGAAACCTCTATAGATGCCTCTGTTGATCTAACCATGAAGCATGCCTTGACTTTGGTTAGTTTCCGCATTTACAATGATGGAACTTATAAGAATAAAGGTGTGCTATCGAAGATACAGTTGAAGGATGTACCTAATCAAGCTAATACAGGTTCCGATGCGATAGCGACGATGAATATTAATACGGGAGTCTTGACGGTTCACGCCAATACAACTAGTGCTGCGACTTACGTCCGGGATTTTTCCTCTAACTATACGCTAAAGGTACAAGGTTCTGGAGGCTTAACCGATGAGACAGCTACAAAAAATGCTTCATCCCGATTTAGCATCTTGGCTTTGCCGATAACTAGCAAAGCCCTAAATAATACCAAAGCCATCTTTACGATTGATGGAGCGGATTATGAGGTTGCGTTAGCCGATAGTGGGACAGGAGTTACTTGGGAGCAGGGGAAAGAAAACATCTATACCGTAAAACTTAGCGGTAAGGAATTATCCATAGGCACCGTAACCGTAGCCGCTTGGGGCACAGGAATCGGCAATGATGATTTGAAAGTTAATTAACCTACAGTCTAGGGTTGTAGAGACGGGGCGTGCCCCGTCTCTACAACAAAACACGAAACACAAAACACGAAATCTGTGTAGTAACAATCAGACCGGGTGGTAATAATAAAACCGGGTGGCAAATAAACGAACAATATAAACAACGATAAATATGAAACCGTATAGATACCTATTATTAACAACAGTATCGCTTTCCCTTTTCGCCTGCGGCGGCGAGGATGGCGAAGACCCCATCGTACCCCCGGTTGATCCGGATACCCCTGTCGCCCTGTCCCCGCAGATCGCCAGCGTAGCCCTCACCAAGGCCACTGCCACATCCAGCGATATAGCGGCTATCGGCCTATACGCCGTAAATAACGTGGCAAGTGAAAACCATTACGGCATATTCCCCCAAGGTACATACGGCCAATACACTCTCCAAGAGGGTTCCTTAAAACCCGTTACAATAAACGGTAAGGATCAAACGATCTGGCTAAGCACCCAGCAAGCCATAGTCTACTCTTGCTATCCAGTCACGGATGCCACCACGATAACCGCGGGCGGAAATGCCTCTTCCCCAGTCTATACCATCCCGGTACGGGCTAATGCCATAGTCTATTCGAATACGGTAACGAATGCTTCCTCCTTGGATTTCACAGTTCCCGGTAACGATTATATGTATGGCGTAGCCTATAACACTACCGCGAAAACCTTTGGAACAACTCAACCCATAGCCGATAACGGCCACAGAGCCTCCGATTCAAAAGGCGAGAAGATAAACCTCGGCCTTAAGCATGCCTTTTGCTTGGTAAGCCTAAAGTTCAAGAAACACACGGACTACGCCGGTCCTTGCAACCTGACAAAAATAACCTATAGCCGCCCCATCCCGGCACTACAAACGAATGGCACCTCCACCATGAGTCTAAAGGACGGAGCCCTCGGCAACCTAACCGGAGCGAAGGCGGGTACACCGGTAAAGTACGAGTACACGGTAAATGGCGGCGTAACCGTTGCCGCTACCACAGACGGAATCGAGTTCATCAATTACGGCGTACCATTCCCCTCCGGCACTGCAAATGTTACCGCCGCTACCTTGACCGTCGTAGTAGATGGCAAGGAAATGAAATTAGAGGACATTACCGACGGTGGCGAATGGTCCGCCGGAAATAAATATACATACACCATCTCCATCCACGGTACCGGCCTCAAGCTGGACGGCTTCAATGTGGTAGGGTGGACGAATGAATCATCCGACAATACAAGTACGACTATCTAAAAAAACTATACGACCTATGATACAGGATATTTACAAAAACGCACGTCCGCTACACCTCGGTTTAGGCTTGTTGGCGATACTGGCGCTCTTGCCCGGCTGCTCCTCCGACGACTCCTTGCCGGAAGACACGACAGGGGCATTCTTACAACCCGTATTCCACATGAGCGGTGTCGAGACCCGCTCCATCATAAGCGGAACCTCCACGACGGAGGGTGAGGGAAGGATTAACGCGGTAAAACTTTTCGTTACTAAAGCAGAGGACGGCTATACTCCCTATGGCGGGGTTGGTACGGCGGGAAATGCTGGCCTTTCCACCTTCACCTATCAGTCGGTAGGTAGCGGCGGAAACGATTGGGTAGGCGATCCCACTGTGAATTTATCGAGTGTAAAGGCCCGGATCTATGCCTATAGCCCAGCGAACGCCATCTTGACAAAATCAACGACTACCACGACGCATACTATAGCGACCACCCTTCCCGTTCACCAGAATTTCTATGGCGGCAAGGGATGGGATTCTGACGCTACCGATTATATGTACGGTTCCGCCAGCAACACGGTAGGAGAGGCTATCGCTATTACGGCCAGCAATACCACGCCGTCCGGCGGTTCCCCCTCAAGCGGTACTTATCAGCCGGAAATCTACTTGCAACATGCGCTGGCCCGCCTTTCCTTCACGATGCAATCCGCCACGGGACGTTCCGTGAATGCGACCTATGATTACGTGAAGAAGATAACGTTGAAAACATCCTCCAATGCGTTCATTACCGGCACGGGAACGATGCGGATCGCGGATGGAGCGCTTGGTGGAGGAACAAAGGTAGCCGAACTCACTTTTACCCCTAAAAACGATGCGTCGAGTAATACTACCGCCATACTTTGCGGTGCTGCGGGTGTTCCGGTGGAGGTAGGCTATGGGCTGGTGGCTCCTTTGGCATCGGTTGACATGACCCTTACGGTAGTGGTCGGCAAGCGGGATGACACTACGGATGACCGGACGTTATCCGCCAACCTAAGTCAGATCACTTGGAAAAGAGGACATACCCACAAAATACAAATAACCTTATCCAACCGGGCGATTACAGTGAACGCCGATATCCTCCCTTGGACAGAGAGCGGTTCAGCGGGAACGGGAGACGTTAAGCCCGGCGGCTATTAATTACGGCATAAAAAGAAAAATATGAATATGAATTACATGAACCTCAGTTTAGCATGGATGGGAGCCTTAAACATGGCGCTGGCTCTCTCCGGTTGCACGAACGGGATAGAGACGGGGCTTTCCGCTCCGGAGGGAATCCCGGTGACGGTATTTGCCGAGATCAGCCCTGTTACCAAAAGCGGCGAGGCGATTAGCTCGGATAATGGTTTCGATAGGACATCCTTCCTTTCCGGCGATCAGATAAAGGTGACAAGGACAAAAAAGGCAAGTGGGACGGCGGCTCCCCAATCGGCCAGCTATCGGTATGACGGGACTTCCGCATGGACCGTGGTGGGAACCTCGCCTGTGACCTTGGAGCCTGCCGTTACGTATTCGGCGCAGTTTCCGGCGGATTACTCGGCCATCAACCAGTTTCAAACCACGAGCGCTGCTTATTTGGCCAGTAACCTGCTGAAAACGGGTGATGCCACATCCAGCGACGGTACGTTGGACTTTACGTCGAGCGGCAAGCCCTTTACGCACGTCAATTCGAAGTTGACCTTGATGTTTACCGTGAAGCGTGAGACCTCTATCGCCAATGATGCCGTTACGGTAGCGGCGACGGGGATACGTACGGCTGTATCTACGAACCAGACGATCATGCTATATCGGCCTTACCCGGTCGATGCATCCCGGAAATATGAATGGTGTGGTATCCTAAGGGCTGTAGGTGGTAGTGCGGGAACCTCCGCTACGGATCTAACGGTCTCTCTCACTTGCGATGGTGTTACCTACAAGGCTACCTTAACGGGTTGTGCCTTGCGGACCGGTTACCACTATACATATAATTTGACCTTGCATAACGACATGCTGATCCCGGAAAGTTGTACCATCGGCAAATGGACGGATGAGATCATGGCTGGAGGAAATTTAACTTAACAACTATATAGCATTATGATACATTATACTATGAATATACGACAAACCATGCTTCACCTGTCCGGAGGCTTATTGCTATTGCTCGCCCCCGCCTGTACCTCAGAGGTGGATCTGGAAGGTGGACAGCCCTTGGAGGTGACGGCGGAGATCGTTTCTTCTCTGTCTACCCGTGCGGTCGACGCTATGAACTATGATAAGAGTAGCTTTAGTACGGACGATGAGATACAGATTAATGGTGGGAGCCAGACCGTGACTTACCGAAAGGATGCCACGAACGGGTGGATTCCGAAAACGGCGGGAAAATCGTTGACGGTTTCCGGATCATCTACGGCTTCTTCATTCTCGGCCTCATATCCGGCAGCTTTCACCTTTATTCTGCAAGACCAGAAATCCTATGAGAATTTCTGGCAAAGCAATAAACTGGAAGCGAAAGGCGGCTCTAACGTTACCTTGAGTAGCAACAAGGTAAACTTTACCTTTATGCCGGTAGCGGCGAAGATCACGATCTCAATTAATTATGCCTCATCAGGGGGTGCTACTACAAAATATAAGAATGTGACGGCTACCTTGGCAGGCAATGGCATCCGGACTGGTGCCTCTTCTTCTGAAACGATCGAGATGTTGCATACAGGGGATAATACTGTAGCTAGCGATAAGCATACTTTCGTCTGTATCTTAAGACCGGGAGCGAATATGAGTTTCAAGCTAAGCGTTTCCCGTACGCTTGACGGTGCTTCAAGTCCAGAGGCTACACAACAAACATTTACCAGCCGGCATACACATTTGGGGCTAGTAAGAACTATGTATATAACTTCACGTCATCCGATGAATTGATATTGACTTCCGTGGAAGTAATGGGGTTTAAGGAGACAACGGTTCCCGACAATCCTGTTAGCGCCACTTGATCCATTTAAAATCTATAAAGAATGAAGAATATGAGAAATTTATATAATCTAGGTTGGGGATTGGCCCTCTGTTCCCTGTTGGGAGCTTGCCAGTCAGACGGGATACCGGAGGTGGAGGCAGGTTCCACCCTTGAGCTGCGATCGGTCTCTTTGGCTGACGACGCTGTTACGAAGGCTGTGACTACCTCTGTGGATAACGTGAAATTGTATTTGAAGAACTCCAGTGATACATGGGTGAATCCGGTGTATTCCAAATCCGGAGTAACATGGGGATGTGAATCCGCGCCACTGCTGGGTAGTACCGCTACGGATGTGTATGCTTATTATCCTACGGAAGAAGAAGGTAAGGCCATTAACGTAACAGCCTCCTCCGGCGTGTACTCTGTCGAGGTCACGGTCCGGGATGCGGATACATTCGATGGTAAACAGATCGATTACCTTTATGCTACGCCGGTTCAGGCTTCCAAAACCTCAAAAATAATCAGCCTTCAATTGTTCCATGCCTTGACAAAGGTGAGTTTCTATATCTATAAGTCTGCGAATGCCAGCGATGAGATCTTAACGCTGAAAAAAATAGATATACGTAGTAACACCGGACGTCTGCAAATCGGTAAGGCGGACATGCGATTGAACGGGACAGGGGAGGAACTAGGGCGTCTGAATGGCCTAGCGGGGACATCCTCGATAGAGTTGACCGGTTCGAAAATATTGGAAACCTCGTTGACGCAACCGAACATATCTTGTCTCGTAGCCCCGATGGACGCTGCCGAGCAAGTATTGTCGTTCCGTTTGACAGTGGATGTAGATGGGGTGGAACGTGAGTTTGAAACTGCCTCTATTTCTTCCGAAAGCGGGGTGAAATGGTTGGCGGGTTATCATTATGTCTATAAGATACGTATTGATAAGATGGAAGGTACATTCGAGGGCGTAACCGTATACGATTGGCAAAATAGTACGGATCAGAATACGAGTGTGGGTATTTAAATAAGAAGGGAGGAGATATGAGATATGTATTAAGTTTTGTAAGTCTATGGCTTTTGGTCACGTTGGTGGGTTGCCAAAAGGAATCTTTTTTGGAAGAAGGGGAAGGTGATAAGGTTGCCTTGGAGTTCGATCTTTATCAAGCGAACGTAACCAAGGCTGCGGCCGTTTCAGCCTTGAATGATAAAGCGTTGATTAAAGTCTATGCTTTCAAGGTGGAGACTAAGACTGAGACCGGTACTAAGACTGGGACTGGTGAAACTGGTACTCCTTCGGCGGAAGGTACTTATGTGGTGGGTGCGGATGGAAAGGTCACCGCCCAATCGGGCAAGGCCCTATTTTTGTATCGCGGTGTATATAACCTTTATTTCACTTCCTACAATGAAGAGAATGCGCCGGAATTGGGTGATGGAAATCTGGTGACCGTGCAAAATGGGCAAGATTTTATGTATACGTTCATGAACGATATAACTGTCCAGCCCCAGAAAGCGGGACAAAACACGATGTCGGTTACCTTGACGAATCCGTTCACGCGGCTTTGCTCGCAAGTGGAGGTGTCGGTAAAAGCGGCTAGTGTATCTCCTGTTACTGTAAAAGGCTTGCGTGTAAACTTTATAACGATGAAAAACTTATCTGATTCAAGAACTTATAGGCTAGGGGATAATGCATGGTATTCGGATGGAGTTGCGAATGAAAACAACGGAGTGGATTTTAGCTCTTTCAATAATTCCGTAGCTGTAGGCCTGCCTCATACCTCAGATCCACGTAAAATAGTATTGCCTTTAAGCGGGTCGGAATTACAGTTTGTAATTGATTTAACGGTAGATTATGATAAAAATGGAAATGGTGGATCTGTGCCCGGTCATTTTGTATTCAATGCTACCGCTCGTAAGACTTTCTTGCCCGGTATGTCCTATAGCTTTGAATTTACCTTGAAGTTCTTTGGTGACTTTAAGGAGACAGAACTGACTCTGGGTATATTGGAATTCACGGAAATAAAAAATGTGACAGATCCCGTTGGTGGAGAATAAGGAGGAACTGAAAATGAGAATAAGAATAAGTTTATTTTGTATACTATGCTTGCTGCTAGGGGCATGTAGTAATGAGGAAATGATACCATCAACATCCGAAGGAGGGGAGGAATGTGCTTTCCAGTTCCTGTTAAGGGTACCGGGTACGATTGATGTAGAGACGAAAGCGGGAACGGAACCGAAAATTCTTAAATTGGGAGATACTAATATATATAATGTATGGATTTTACAGTTTAAAAAGGATGGAACCGAGTTGTTGAAAGCTGTCTTTGCCGATAGGAATAGCATAACGGCTGTGCCGGGAAGTAGTAGCACTACCTATGACCAGTTATTGATTCAATTAATGAAGGATGATATGCGTTTCAAGAACGAGACTAGTGAGTTTTATATCATCGTAAATGCGGAGGATATGAATGCGACGGAGGTTACCGCCAAGTTATTTGTAAAAGAAGGTGGTATCCCTACGTCCCTTTCTGTAACAGAATTGATGGCTAAAACGAAAAGTATTATTTATTCATCAGATGGCTCTCCAACAGGTACTAATATACTATCTTCGGGACCGACTAACTATACGAAGGATCCCTCTAGCTCAGAGGCTGACATGAGGTTGGTCGTATTATCCCGTATGTACAGGGCGTTCGCGAAAGTGACCGTGACCGTGAACTCTTCAGTGGCCTCTGGCAATTTTAAGTTAATTGATACGAAACCGGTTATTATGTCAAATGTACCTAAAGTAACCCGGCTATATGATGACGACTCGACATATCCAACGATTTCAAGTCCTTTATCTACTAATTTCTATACGGAGGAGATACCTGTATCCGGAATATCACTTGGTGATAAAGAAGGAGTTTTCTATATGGCGGAAAATATCCGGGGTACAGGTTTAGCTACCACGGCGCAAGAGAAGAATAAGAAGGATATGGGACCGGGGGCTGGCGGATCTTTGGAAGGATGCACTTATCTATTGGTAAGAGGGCAATATCAGTATCCTTTGGGTGGAGGAGCATACTCTTCGCCGATCGATGTAGAGTATAAATTCTATCTTGGGGGTGACTTGGTGACCGATTACAATATCTATCGGGATTATCATTATAAGCTGACGGTGAATATCGCCGGCCCTAATAGTGCCGACCTCCGTGTAACGATCACAAACGGCAACGTGGCTGTCTTTGATGATGTGGACAATGTCGAGAATACCGTTAATTTTGGTGAAGAGAAATAGTATCCATTCTAAGGGCTGTGCAGGAATGCCTTGACGAATCTACCCTTTGGCATTCCTGCATGAACTATTTTAAATAAATGAGAATAACTTAGAGGCAATCGAGGAAATGAGCTTCTTGCATTTCTTGCCGATTGTCTCTTTTATTTGTATAGGAGGATTGTCTCTTAAAGCCATCACCTTATTTTTACTTCTTTGCCGGGAGGAAGAGCCGCGAACCAAATTATTCAACATATTATCGGAGGCCCTGTCTATTTTAGATACTGATATCCGGCCAAGATAGATCTCGGTAGTCCGTAGGGACATATGTCCTAAGGATTGGCTGATAATGCCGATTTCCGAATTCGCCTCCAGCATCATGGAAGCCCAGCTATGCTGCATCACATAGGTAGTGAATGGCTGTTCGAAGTGTAATTGCTCTCCCATTTTCTTTAAGTGGCGGTTCACTCTCCGAAGCGCGGACTGGGCCGTGACTTCTCCCTCTCCGCTGATTTTCTCGTGTAAGAAAGGGAATATCCACGGGTTATTGAAACGCCGATAAGAGAATATGATGTTCTTCATCTCGGGGGTGATCTTTACTTGCATCGCTACGCCAGTCTTGCTACGTACGTAGTGGATATAATCATCGTTTATATTGCTGTGTCGCAAATTAAAGACATCCACGAAGCACATACCTCTAGCGTAAAATAAGAAAAGAGCCAAGTGAAGGGCCGTACAGGCGTGTGGGTTCTTGGGCCGCTCAAGAGTCGCCAGATTTTGTAGGTCGAGGCTTGGCAAAGCCCTTTTCCGGGTGGGTGGGACCTTTATCTGCAGGCCGGAGAACGGGCTTTCTCTCGGAACATCCATTTGTTTATCTTGAGCGATCTTGTTGTACATTGTCTTTAGATTACGAATGTAGAAGTCCAAACTACCCGGTTTCAAGGGAGCCTGTTTCCCGTCTTCCCCTTGCATCAACCATAAAAGATAGTGATGAAGAAAATCGGTCGTTAAGTCGGCAAATGTAAACTCCGTTACTCTCGGACCTAAAAAGGTGGATAATTTATTCCATGCGCTTCGATAATTCCCAGCGGTTCTTCCTTTCCCCTCATCGATTTTACTACTGATCAATTCTTCTATACATTCCTGTAGCAAAGGGGAGTTGTCTGTTGTTTCTATATTCATATGATTACTATTTATGGATATAGAATAACAAAAATAGAAAAGATTGGTTTTATCAAAACCTCCCCTTACCAATTGTGGTAGAGGAGGTTTTGTTTTATTTATAGTTTATTTGAAAGCTTTCTCACTAATTCCGTCTCCATCGAGCCTCAATCGCTCCATATAATCCGGAACGGTACGGCCTAACGCTTTATCTACGTATAGCTTAGCCAAGTATTGAGCGAGCATGAAGCCGTGACCTTGCAAACCGACGAATAGTCCGTTATCCGGATCGATAATGTAGCGAGGCTCTACATAATAACCGGACCATGTGGCTTGTACGGGTACTGTGGCTAACGATGGAATCCAATCGCAGAACACCTCGGAGATGATCTCCATGAAACGACGGGTATTAAACTTCAACTCATCAAAATTGCTGATCTCCGCTTTAGCGTCGACAGCGGGGGAGGCGCAAGCGATAATCTGTCCGGTCTCGGCGAATTGCTGACCGTAGACAGCGGAGAAGTCGTTACGTTTCCGGCGGTCTATCAACATATCGAGGATATCCCCGTCTTTACCCAGATTCGGTAGGCGATGGGTAATCAACGCTTGGTGCTTGACCGGATAGAGGCCGGTGTAAAGGCCTAGCATGCGGGCGAAACGCTCGGCGCTATAACCGAGGGCGTTCACGAAATGATCGCATTCGTATTCGATGTATCGCTTATCATGCGTATATAATAAGACGTGATATTTTCCACCGTTTTTGTGTACTTCCACTAGGTGTGTGTCTTCCAAAACCTCACCTTGCCGCTCTTTGCCTTTGTTTCGTATAAAGTCTATCACACGCCCCGGGGTAGCTTGCCAACAATGCTGGGAGATTTGTGCGGCGAAATAGGTGTTTTGGTTCGTGTTGAAGTAGGGAGACACCTCTTTCTGGAAGTCTTTCTTGTCGATCAAATAAGCGTTGGACCAACCGCAGGAACGTTCCAGATCATTGTAGGTAGCCTCGTCGTGGGCGAACGTGATATAGCGTATCTCACGGTAATGGATATCGTATTCTTTTTGTGTCTCCTCGAATATCGTTTGGTTATTACGGGCGATCTCCGCTAATTCGGGGATCGAGAACGCTGGACGACCACCACCGATATTACGCCATGATGATCCTCGATCCGCATTAATAAGCACGGTCTTTTTACCGGCTTCCGCAAAATAACGGAACAATGCGCTACCACCTATACCTCCGCCGGCGATTAAGACTTCCGTCTTACGAACCTGCTTTCCGGAATCTACTTTATAGGTATCCGCTATCTGACGCTGCGGATACATTTCCCCTAGGACGAAGCGGGTAGATAGGGGAGCACGGGGGGTAGCGTCGCCTACCAGTTCGATACCTTTTTCCCTTAGTTTCATGCGTAGGCGGGGTATGCAGCGTTTTCCCCGGCATGGCCCCATTCCTAGGCGGGTGATATGTTTTACCTCGTCGACGGAGATATATTTACGATCCCCAATGGCGGAAAGTAGCTCGTCCAAAGATACGTCCTCGCAATGGCAAACATAGGTCTCCGACTCACACTCCGGCTCTTGCTTGAAGTCGATTTCCTCCGGATAGTTTTCTTTTACGATGAATCCTGTGATATTCAATAAGGCATCGTTTTCCATTCCTGCCGCTTTCACACGGGCCACGTTTGTTTTTGTCGGCTTCTTTAATACTTTCTCAATGATACCTTCGCCTTGTTTCTTCCCGTTATCATCGACGAGCCACACCTCGGCACCTTCTTCTACCTCGTATTCTACCGGTAAGAATAAGTTTTGCTTCCGGGTATCGTAGCCGAAAATAGCCAGCCCCGGACAATGGGATACGCATTGCATACAGCCGGTACATTTTTCGTAATCGATCTCGGGCGTTACGCTGGTGGAGCTTTTGGTGATCGCCTTTTGAGGACAAGCGAAAGAGCAAGGGTTACAAGCGAAACCGTATAGGCAATCCAAACGAACGAAAGGGAGTTGGGCTTGACGTTCGGGAGTGGGCCTTGGGGACTCTTCCTTGATGCGGATCGGATGTTGCTGGGAGTCGATGTATTCCTTAGATATTTGTAAGTAATCGTTGTAGTTGAAACGTACGCCTAGCTCTTGGGCGATCTCATAAGCGGCTTGCTTTCCTCTTAGTACGGCGGTAGTACCTTCTCCGATTCGTACGGCATCACCTACGCCGGCACAACGTTTTCCAAATGTATATTGGCCTTTGGTTAGCAATTGGTTGTCGGGAATCAATCCTGTACATATATTAATAACATCAATACCATCAATCACTTTCTCTGTTCCCGGGATTGGCTTGAAGTTCTCGCATTCGCAGACAACCGCGCCGGTGATACCTGTCCGATCCTGGTTTGGAATGGCTTTCAAAAGCATATGAGAGGTATAAATAGGTATGCCAAGGCGGCGAATTCGATTCGCTTGTACCGGAAATCCACCTTCATGGGGCATCGCCTCTAAAATAGCCTTGACTTTCGCTCCGGCTTGCATCAATTGGTAAGACGTTAGGTAACCTATATTACCGGCGCCTACTGTCAATATGTTTTTGCCGAGTAACGTGAATTCAGCGTTCATCATTTTCTGTACGACTGCCGCTGTATAAACTCCGGGCACATCATCATTCTCGAAGGTCGGCATAAAAGGAACCGCACCAGTAGCGACTATCAAGGCTTGAGCTTCTACATAGAAATTTTTATGGTTAAGCATGTCTTTTACGGCAATACGCTTATTTTGTAGGATATCCCAGACCGTAGAATGTAAGAAAATACCAGAGTGGTCGTCTCCGGCTAAAGTTTTCGCTATATCGAAACCACGCATACCGCCAAAGCGCCGCTCTTTCTCGAAAAAGAAAAATGCATGGGTTTGCATCAAGAATTGACCGCCAATCTTATCATTGCTATCGATTACGATGCTGTTCAAGCCTAGCTCTTTTAAGGTTTCCCTACAAGCTAATCCAGCGGGGCCGGCACCAATGATGGCCACATCGGTTCGATAGATCTCTACCGGTTCTTCTCTGGGTTCTATTTGGGAATCTGTCGTATAATTCTGTACTGTTATTTCCGATACTTCCTTTACATTGTCTACTTTCGTAATACAGATACGCTTTACTTCTCCGTCTACCAGCATTTCGCAGGCGCCACATTTACCGATACCGCAATTCAACGAACGGTTGCGGCCATTTACGCTATGACTGTGTACTGGATAGCCGGCCTGATGTAAGGCGGCGGCGATGGTAAAACCCTTCATTCCCGTTACGGGTTTGCCATTGAATAAAAAAGTGTGTTCTCCCTCTTGTGGAATTGTTAAAATAGGATGATTAACGATTCTTTCCATAATTGCTATTGATTTAATTGGGCTAAAATTACGGATATAATTGGATAAATGTCCTAATTTTACTTGAAATCTATTCATAAAAAAGCGATTATCCCTAAATATTTAGGAGTAATCGCCGTGTTTTACTTGAAATTTGTCGTTTTGGGTAACCGCTCCACCAACCATAGCGTCGGAAGCGCTTTCATTTAATGTTAATCCTAGTGCGCTAACGATAGGAACCGTTAGAAAAGTGTTCCTCATCCGCTTCCGCATTCATCCGGAAGGCAAAGAGCATTATCATAAACAATAATATAGAAAGTAACTTCTTAATCATGCCTCAAACCGATCAATCATCATTTTTATCTTTGTTTGTAAAACAATTTGCAGCTTGAAATGTTTTATATTCAAACAGTCGATAAAAAGAAAAGCTCTCAGCCTAAAAGAAATTACTGGTGAACTTTTTCAAACAATCTTCTGTTATACTATAAAATGACTCAGAAGTCATCTTGATAGTAGTCATCGTATAATAATTTGTTAGTAGTATTTGTTTTTTCATATAAGTAGAGTTTGTTATTTGTTTGGTCCGCATGTAGCTGTGAAGCTGGATGCGGATTTTTATTTGTTTCCGCATGGAATCCATATGTTAATGCTAAAATATAAGATGTTGTGTGTCATGATTATCTGTAGATAGGCGAAATTCGGCATATCCGTTGTTCTATATCTATTGATTACGTTAATATGAATAGATTGTTTAATTAAAAATCTTATCCGGATTCAGCGATCCAAGAGGTATATGTTGCGGAAAAGACTGAAGGTAAACTCTTTAAAGTGATTTTGGTAATCGAAGGCAAGGAGGCTATCGCTATCTTTAATGAAAAGGGAGAAGAGATGAAGTAGTTATTAATGAATAGGATAATCCAAGATAGAAATAAACTCTATATTTGTCCCAATAACCGTATGCAATGAGCGTCTACCACTTTTCAGGTAGGCGTTCTTTTTTTCTTCTATTCCCATTCTCCCTTCCAAATGGGAGATCATTGTACTTCGACACTACACTGGCGATTCAAGTCCAGATTTTTTAATTAGCTTGAGAAAGAGACTGTTTTTTGAATTTCGCTATTCATTTATTGTTTATCAATAAATATTTATTACATTTGCAACGTCGTTTAAAATTAACATCATACGTCATGAAAAGAATTTCAACAGCATTTCTTCAAACAGTTATTGTTCTTATCGGTATTGTGGCACTTATTATTTTGATTTGGTTTCCCTTAACTGAGGGACGAGCCACACACCTAGATTTATTTAGTACTTACGCTGATCCATTTATCTTATATGGATATGGAGCGTCAATCGCTTTTTTTGTTGCGTTGTACAATGCTTTTAGGTTGCTCGGTTATATTGGGCAAAATAAAGTGTTTTCAACAAACTCTGTAAAGACTTTGAAGAACATAAAGCATTGTGCGATCTTACTAAGTATTTTAATCGTGGTGGCAGGACTATTTATAAGGTTGACCCATAATACAGAAGATGACCCCGCAGGTTTTCTTGCCATTTGTATCGTAACTACTTTTGTCGCTATCGTAGTTGCGACAGCCGTGGCTGTATTTGAAAAATTATTGCAAAATGCGATAGATATGAAATCAGAGAATGACTTAACAGTTTAATTATGCCTATTATTGTAAACTTAGATGTAATGATGGCAAAGCGGAAGATTTCTTTGAACGAACTTTCTGAAAGAGTTGGTTTGACATTATCTAACCTTTCTATCTTAAAAACGGGAAAGGCGAAAGCAATTCGTTTTAGTACCCTAGAGGCAATTTGTAGAGCATTAGACTGTCAGCCAAGCGATATTTTGGAATATGTAAATGATGAGAAAAAAACAACATAAGGAATCAACACTTTGATGCGGTTCAGTCTGCTTATTAGTATAATACAACTTTATGTAGTGCCTAACTCTTGTAAGAGTTTGTTATTTTTGATCCGCATGTAGCAGTGACGCTGGATGCGGATTTTTATTTTCTGTTTTATTTTGGCTATTGAAATTCATCAAAAGCATAAACATTATGATCTTTAATCTGGTTGTAATAATATAAGGTATTAGTTTAAGGCAATATATCCACTTCCGCTTCACCTGTGAAGGCCGAGCGGTTTGGTTTTCTAACTTTACTTCATGGCGTTTAAATCCTGTTCATGCAAGACTTAAGCGCCATTTTTCTGTACTTTCCCTTGAAAACTTTATGGGATCTACTCGGTATCTTTATTTTCAGTCTCTAGTTCCTTGATCTCTTTATTCAGAAAGACAGACAGAACTGTTCTCAGCACGACTATTCCACCTAAAATGGCCAATTCATTAAGTGTTGGTTCCAATACTGTTTTTAAGATATCTGACGCTATCAAAAATTCTAGTCCGAGAAGTAAGTATGTACCGAATGCAGCTCTTAGTTTTCTTATGTTAGTAATGGAATAATTACCAGTAAGTCGCTTAAGTTCATTTCTGAAAAATGAGATGACTCCGATTAATGCACCATAGGTGACAATCAGAAGGCTTGTCACACTTATTATTGTCGCTAAGGTATTTAAAAAACCAGTAAGCATAAATAGACCATTTTATAACCATAACATAAAAGGCCTATAGAATGTTTGTTGGAAGGCCCGCAGGTAGGTAGGTTTTCGGACTCACACTTTTACCCGTATTTTAGGAAAAATGGATTATTTGTCACGTATAAAAAGTGATAATTCAAATAAGATACTAAAGTATATAGAGTCTTTTGTCTGGATGATAAATCATGCGGGTAACCGTAGGCTAAGTTATGTCTCTGATAAAGATTATGAATTGATGCAAAAATCATTTGCGATTATTTATAGGAATAGTATTGTCCATTGAGTAGAATCGAAAGTCTTTTTTAACTTTAGGCAAATGACTCTAGGCTAAATTCTTTTGATTTAGCCTAGAGTCATTGATAGTGTCGTAGAATCTTTAATGATTACAAACCTTTGTAATATCTACCGTGAAACCATTTTCGACAGGCATGAATTTCCCCTTTTGTTTCAGAAATACGATTAACTCATCCGCATCCATATTTTCCGCCGAACAAGTATAGAAACGCTGATCCTCACCAAAAGTCTTAACGATCGCTTCTTTTAAAGAAGCTTCTGAATAACTATTACCCTCCATCATATGAAGGACTTCGTGTGCATGTAACTGTTCCATAAATCAAATTACTTAATTATCGGATACAAAAATAAGGGGTTTATCCGTATAAAGGTGTAACAAATGTGACATCCTTTCAACTTTAGGCTTTTCTAAACAAAAATTAATCAAACCTGTTTAAATGATAGGACGTCTTATTTTTTAATAACTAAAATATATCACAATATGAAACGTATATTCTTCATGACATTGTTTGTCGCATTAACGACAATCACATATAGTCAAACGGATGATAAAGGATATGAGGAAGGCAAATGGGTACTGAAAGGTGTGACAGGTTTGAACTTGTCGCAAACGGCGATGTCGAATTGGTCGGCTGGCGGTGAGAACTCTGTTGCCGGAAATGCGTATCTGAATGGGACATTAACACATAAAAGCGGTGACTGGTTATGGGTAACCAATCTCGCTCTCGATTACGGATTATCAAAGACTAAATCGCAGGGAATGAGGAAAAGTACCGATAATATAACCCTGTCTACCCAATTAGGATATTCCACCAATAATGTATGGTATTATACGTTGATGGGAGATTTAAACACCCAGTTTGCCAAAGGATATAATTATCCGGATAAGACACATTATATATCGAACTTCTTTGCGCCGGCGTATTCGAATATCTCCGTAGGTATGGAATATCGTCCCAAAAGCAATTATTCGGTTTATCTTTCTCCGGCTTCCACGAAGATGACTTTCGTGGAGGATGATTACCTTTCCGAGTTAGGAGCTTTCGGGATCGATCCGGGAGATCGCTTCAGAATGGAATGGGGAGCTTACCTGAAAGCTCGTGCGGAATTAATCGTGATGGAAAACGTGAACTTGATTACTACAGCTGACTTTTTTACTCCTTATAGCGATCAATTCGGAAATATCGATGTCAATTGGGATGTATTGATAAGCATGAAGATTAATAAATTCCTGTCCGCTACACTCAATACGACGCTTAAATATGATAACGACGTGAAAACTTTTGAGGATAATGGAGAGAAACGGGGGGCGAAGGTCCAGTTCAAGGAAATATTAGGCATAGGTGTCGCCTATAATTTTTAAGTGGCATTTACTTGCAGAAAATTCATAGTTATGACTACTTTCACTCATAGCTATGAATTTTTTTACAACTATGACTTTTTCTTGTAGTAATGATAACGCTCCAACACTTCCCGCACGTAATTATATGTTTCTGAGCCACGCAAGTATCCATGCTTGCAAACAGGATCGTTATAATACTCGGGATCATTTTTCAAACGAATATATTCCGCTACATTATTATCCCATTTATTGGGATCTTTTCCATATTTTCGGGCCAATCGCTGCGCATCGTAAATATGTCCGATCCCAGCGTTGTAAGCCGCTAGGGTAAACTTGACTTTTTCTTCAGGATCCGTAATCTCAGAAAAACCTTGACGGAAGCGCCGTAAACAATCTACTCCCGTACGGATTCCCGTATCCGGATCTTTCAATTCATGCGGGGTGACACCTAATGCCTTCGCCGTATTTGGCATGATTCCCATAAGCCCCTCGGCACCGGCCCACGATACAACCGTAGGATTGAAATGAGACTCTTGATAGGAAATAGACGCCAGCAGCTGCCAATCCCATCCGATGTTTTTCGCATGTTTCTTGAAAAAAGGGTCATACGGGGAAATATGTCCATTCTTTACCTCCGGAATATCTGCGGTAAAAGGTCGCTTGCTTAATTCAAAGTACCGCTTAGTAACTGCCTTGAAAGAATGTTTACCCGTTTTATCGGAAGCCCATTCATCGATGGCCTTCGCCAAGTCCGGACTACTTTTCCTTACCACCCATGAAGAGCGTTGGGGAAAACTAACCTTTAGGTCGACATTGATATTCCAATAATAAGTCTTGTTTAGGCGGGCGGTGTTATCATCGCTGATCGTATAGGGAATTTCGCCCAAGGAGACCATCTCGATAAGATCTTCGGTAGCAATGGAGTCATTTTCCACTTTTTGGATATGGATTCCTCCGCCGAGTTCCTCATCCAAGTTCTTCAGTCGTTCGGAGTATTTGGTGTTAGGCTTTACGTAAACATTCTTATCGATTAATTGAGTGACATCGGTAAGAAGCTTATCGCCTTTATTGGCCCGTTGTATCAATACTTGACTGGAGATATCCTCCCGGCCGCAATAAATGACCTCTTGTTTCAGCTTGTTATTGATTGGGATAGGGTAGGCTACAACATCGGCCTCACCGGCTTCAAGCATCTCGATCAGGCGGGCAGGATTCTCGGCGACCTTGATGTTTAATTTCAAACCTTGGCTCTTGGCAAAATCGTTTATCAGATCGTATTCGTAACCCATGGGTTGCATCTTATATTGGAAGTAGGAGGTAGAACTGTATAAAGTCACCGCCGTGATCTCGCCTTCCGCTTTCAGTTGCGGTAAATCCACGAAAACGGAAACGTCCTCTTTCTCCTCTTGTTTGTTACCGTTGCAACCATACAAGAAGAACAAAAAGAGCAGAAAGGGGACGTATTTCCTATACATTATATTATATGTTTATTTTTTCTCAAGCAAAACCACGTTCTCCACATGATGTGTATGAGGAAACATATCGACCGGACGGACTTTCTTGACGGAGTATTTCACGCTCAACAAACTCAAATCGCGGGCTTGCGTAGCAGGATTGCAGCTAACGTAAACGATACGTTCCGGCTCGGCGAAGAGAATAGTGTTGATCACATCATCATGCATACCGGCACGTGGTGGATCGGTAATAATAACATCCGGACGTCCGTGTTGGTTTATGAAATCCTGCGTAAGGATATCTTTCATATCACCGGCATAAAAAAGCGTGTTCTCTATATGGTTCAAGGCGGAATTCACTTTTGCGTCCTCGATAGCCTCCGGTACGTATTCGATGCCGATAACCTTCTTTGCTTGACGAGAGACGAAATTTGCGATCGTACCTGTCCCGGTATATAAATCGTACACCATCTCATTTCCGGTAAGACCCGCGAATTCTCTAGCCACTTTATATAGATTATAAGCCTGTTCACTGTTTGTCTGATAGAAAGACTTAGGACCTACCTTGAATTGAAGCCCCTCCATCTCTTCGATGATATGATCTTTTCCCTTGAATACGAGAACTTCTTGGTCGGTGATCGTGTCATTACATTTGCCGTTGATGACGTACATCAAGGACGTGATTTCCGGGAATCGTTCCGCCAGATGAGATAATAACGCTTCCCTGCGCTCTACATCCTCATGGAAGAAAACCAATACGACCATCAAATCCCCAGTGGATGCCGTACGGATCATCAACGTACGAACGAATCCCTCTTGGTTCCGTAAATCGAAGAAAGGATATCCCTCATGAGATAGGCAATATTCCTTGACGCAAAGACGGATCTTGTTCGATATATCATCTTGCAACCAACATTTATGGATGTCCAATACCTTATCGAACATCCCCGGTATATGAAACCCGACACCATTCATGCAATCGAAAGAAGCACCGGACTGGATCTCTTCCTCCGTAAGCCATTTCTTGTTTGAGAAAGTAAACTCAAGCTTGTTCCGGTAGAAAGTCGTGCGCTCGGAACCTAAGATCGGAAGTTTCTCTTCCATTTCGACTTTCCCGATGCGGGTAAGATTATCGTAGACCTGTTTTTGCTTATAGTAAAGTTGTTCCTCATAGGGAAGATGTTGCCACTTGCAACCTCCACAGACACCGAAGTGCTCACAAAACGGCTCCGCACGTTTGGCCGAGTACTCATGGAAATATACAGGTTTCCCCTCCGCATAACTATTCTTCTTACGGGTCAGTTGAATATCAACCACGTCTCCCGGAGCGACGAAGGGTACAAATACCACCATATCGTTCACTCTCGCGATAGCCTTGCCCTCGGCGGCTACGTCCGTAATGGTTACCTTTTCTAATATAGGCAACTGTTTCTTCTTTCTTGCCAATGTCGTTAAGTTTTAAATTCGCTTCGCGAAAATACTTACAATTCCTCTAAGAACAAAGAGCTTCGTTCTATATACTTAAATGAGTCCGGCAAACAGTTCTCGTTATTCTATCAAGATTGATGAAGATATGATTATGGACAGAAAGGGATGTATAGTATGTGTTTATAAATCAATATATTGCAGTTTCTTAAAATTTCTTATAAGGAAAACTTTTGTTTTGCTATAGAAAAACTTTAGTTCCACTAGGGAGAAACTTTAGTTTCATGCTGTAGAAACTAAAGTTTCTTCAGCAAAAAACACCTGAGTCTTCCTATTGGAAATAAATAGACACAAATAAAAGAAAAAGATCATATAATTATATGTAAGGGGCAAAGAGATAGGCGGGAAATCCGATGGGAAATGGAAGCGTCAACAAACTTCCGCACGCAAATGTAAGCATTTGCTGGATATAAATGGTAAAGAATAGTTGTAAAACATGTAAAAATCTTTAACGCTATTCGTGCTTGCAAAGTAGAAATAGCATATATTTGCAGCATTGCAAAGTTGAGATAGCAATATAACAGTTGAAATCAACAAAACTAGAATCTAAATTCAATACTGTCGAATATGGAAAGAAAAAGAGTTTACACGTTCGGAAATGGAAAAGCCGAAGGTAAGGCAGATATGAGAAATCTGCTGGGTGGTAAAGGCGCTAACCTTGCCGAGATGAATCTGATTGGTGTACCGGTTCCTCCGGGATTCACGATTACAACAGAAGTTTGTATAGAGTATTACGAGTTAGGCAAAGATAAAGTCGTAGAGTTGCTGAAAGCGGATGTTGAGAAGGCGATCGCTAATATCGAAACGTTAATGAACTCTAAGTTCGGTGATGTTGCCAATCCTCTGTTAGTTTCAGTTCGCTCCGGTGCCCGTGCGTCCATGCCGGGTATGATGGATACGATATTGAACCTTGGCTTGAACGACGAGGTAGTGGAAGGCTTGTCTCGTAAGACGGGCAACGCTCGTTTCGCTTGGGATTCCTATCGTCGTTTCGTTCAAATGTACGGAGATGTCGTATTAGGCATGAAACCGACAAGCAAAGAGGATATCGATCCGTTTGAGGCGATCATCGAGGAAGTAAAGAAAGCGAAAGGCGTTAAGTTAGATAACGAGCTTGACGTTGAAGACTTGAAAACATTGGTCTCTAAATTTAAGGCAGCCGTTAAGGCCCAGACCGGACAGGATTTCCCGACTTGCGCTTATGAGCAATTGTGGGGCGCTATCTGTGCCGTGTTCAATAGCTGGATGAATGAGCGTGCTATCCTGTATCGTAAGATGGAAGGTATTCCAGACGAGTGGGGAACGGCGGTTAGCGTACAAGCCATGGTATTCGGTAATATGGGCGATACTTCCGCTACAGGCGTTTGTTTCTCTCGTGACGCGGGTAATGGTGAGGACTTGTTTAATGGCGAGTACTTGATTAACGCTCAAGGTGAGGATGTTGTAGCAGGTATCCGTACCCCGCAACAGATCACGAAGATCGGTTCACAACGTTGGGCTGAACGTGCCGGAATCTCAGAAGAAGAACGTATCGCTAAATATCCGTCCATGGAAGAAGCCATGCCGGAAATCTATAAGCAATTAGACGCTATCCAAGAGAAATTGGAAGATCATTATCGGGATATGCAAGATATGGAATTTACCGTACAAGAGGGTAAACTTTGGTTCTTGCAAACCCGTAACGGTAAACGTACCGGTGCCGCTATGGTGAAAATCGCTATCGACTTATTGCATCAAGGTATGATTGATGAGAAAACAGCGTTGAACCGTATCGAGCCGAATAAATTAGATGAGTTGCTTCACCCTGTATTCGATAAAAAAGCCGAGAAACTGGCGAAAGTGTGGGTAAAAGGTTTGCCGGCTTCACCGGGTGCCGCTACCGGACAGATCGTATTCTTCGCTGATGATGCCGCTAAATGGCATGCCGATGGCAAAAAGGTTGTCATGGTCCGTATTGAGACTTCTCCGGAAGACTTGGCCGGTATGGCTGTCGCAGAAGGTATCCTTACCGCTCGTGGAGGTATGACATCTCATGCCGCTGTTGTAGCTCGTGGTATGGGGAAGTGCTGCGTATCCGGTGCTGGTGCCTTGAACATCGATTATAAGAATAAGACTGTAGACGTTGATGGCGTGACTTTGAAAGAAGGTGATTATATCTCTATCAATGGTACGACCGGAGAAGTCTATGTCGGACAGGTTGAGACAAAAGCCGCTGAGTTATCAGGTGATTTCGAGGAGTTAATGGCTTTAGCCGATAAATATACAAAATTACAAGTTCGTACAAACGCTGATACGCCTCACGACGCTTCGATCGCTCGTAGCTTCGGTGCCGTTGGTATTGGCCTTTGCCGTACGGAGCATATGTTCTTCGAGGGTGAGAAGATCAAAGCTATGCGTGAGATGATCTTGGCCGAGGACGCTGAAGGTCGTAAGAAAGCGTTGGCGAAGATCCTTCCTTATCAGAAAGAGGACTTTAAGGGTATCTTCAAGGCTATGGCCGGATGTCCTGTTACCGTTCGTTTGCTCGATCCTCCTTTGCATGAGTTCGTTCCTCACGATTTGAAAGGTCAAGAGGAAATGGCTGAGACTATGGGCGTGTCCGTTAAGGAGATCCAAAAACGTGTGGAATCTCTTTGCGAGCATAACCCGATGTTGGGTCACCGTGGTTGCCGTCTAGGTAATACATATCCGGAAATTACGGAAATGCAGACTCGGGCCATTTTAGGTGCCGCTTTGGATTTGAAGAAAGAAGGTATTGAGGCTAAACCGGAAATCATGGTACCATTAACAGGTATCTTATATGAATTCAAGGAACAAGAGAAGGTGATCCGTACCGCGGCCGAAGAGCTATTCAAGGAAGTTGGCGATCGTATCGAATTCAAGGTAGGTACGATGATCGAGATTCCTCGTGCGGCATTGACAGCGGATCGTATCGCTTCCAGCGCTGAATTCTTCTCATTCGGAACGAATGACTTGACTCAGATGACATTTGGTTACTCTCGTGACGATATCGCTTCCTTCTTACCGGTTTACTTAGAGAAGAAGATTTTGAAGGTCGATCCGTTCCAAGTACTAGACCAAAATGGTGTAGGACAGCTGGTTCGTATGGCAACTGAGAAAGGTCGTGCCATCCGTCCGGATTTGAAATGTGGTATTTGCGGCGAGCATGGTGGTGAGCCTTCTTCCGTTAAGTTCTGCCATAAAGTTGGCTTGAATTACGTATCATGTTCACCTTTTAGAGTGCCCATCGCTCGTATCGCGGCGGCGCAAGCGGCTCTAGAAGACTAATCAAGGGGTTGATTTTTAATAGTTTAAGCACACGATAGACAGGAGGGTGGATTGAGTGATCAATCTACCCTCTATTTTTTTATAGTCATATGGTATAATCTTATATATCAGGATATTGAAGTGGTGGGGAAGGCAACAAAACGAACGATTAATTCATTCGTTTTTTATGGCTAAACCCTCTTTTTGCATAAATATAATGAGAACGGATATATATGAAAACGACATTAGGCATAGAGTTCGAGCCTTTTTTTCCTCAGATAAGTCATCGTGCCAAGATCGGCTGCGCAAAGTATGATTTGTCCACTGGGGAAGGAGTGGCGATGGAACAATGGTATCTGAATATGGGTGAAGTTCCGGGAACTCCATTGAGCCAGATAGTAGGCATATATTCCAATGTCAAGCCAGAAGACCGTGAATGCTTGAAAACTTCCTTGAGCCGACTTGTCCATGGAGAAACTGATCATGATCAAGGGGAAGTCCGGGTCAGGGATGGCGAGGGATGGAAATGGGTTCGTCTGGATATAATGGAGGCGGGTCTGGAGAAATCAAGCCCCATCCTATTACTGATGAATTATGATATATCTGAACTGAAAGCGATGGAAGAACGAATGCTGAAGGCCGAGAAATCAGAGCGTTTGAAATCCTCCTTTTTGGCAAACATCAGCCATGAGATCCGCATGCCATTAAACGCTATTGTCGGATTCTCTTCTCTTTTAGGGGATGAAGAGGATGGTGAGCTAAGACAAGAGTATATTAATCTTATTCAGACCAATAATGAGTTATTATTGGGTATCGTTAATGATGTATTGGATCTGGCTAAGCTCGAGTCTGGTACCATGACCTTTGATTTCATGGAATTTGATCTAAGACAACTTATTGTAGAAACGGTAGCTTCTTTCCAGATCAAAGTACCGAGAGGGGTAGCTTTGACCTATCCGGAATCTTTGGATTCCTTTTTATTACGCTCCGACCGTATCCGTTTGAAACAAGTTCTTGGCAATTTTATAACAAACGCAATTAAGTACACCTCTATAGGTAGCATCATCTTGTCATATCAAGCCATGGAGAACGAGGTTCTGTTATCCGTGACCGATACGGGGGAAGGAATGTCGGAGGAAATAAAACTTCATGTGTTCGATCGTTTTTATAAAGGACGAAACCAAAAGCAAGGCATAGGGCTTGGACTTTCTATCTGCCAAAATATAATTGAAAGGCTGGGAGGGCGTATCGGTGTCTCTTCTGAGCAGGGAAAAGGCTCTTGTTTTTGGTGCACTTTACCAATCTTTCCCCCAAAAGATACCTATTAAATAAAGAAAATACCGTATATTTGTTTTTGAAAGAGAAACGAAAAAACAATTTCTACGTATGGAGCGGTATTTAATTATAAAAACAAGGGATGAGTTGTTGCGCATTAAGATTGGTCAGATCCTTTATTTTGAAGCAGACAGGAACTATACGAAACTATTGTTGTCAAATGGCATCCAATTTACCTTCGCTATAAATATCGGAAAAATAGAAGAGATCTTAGAGAAGCAGGTCGCTGGTTGTAACAAGATATTAATGCGTGTCGGAAAAAGTCATATCATAAATAAAAATCATATCTTACAAATAAATCTCCCTAAGCAGCGTTTATTATTATTGACGGAAGAGGGTAAGCCTAAAGAGTTGGTAATATCCAAGGATCCGTTGAAAGTGCTGAAAGATAATCTTGAGAAGGAGATGGGAAAGCCTCAAGAGGAAGAGGAAAAGGAATAAGACTATGATTATAAAGATAGGAAAAGCAAAAGACAACGATTTTATTGCAAACGATCCTCATGTAAGCCGCCATCATGCCCGTCTGATACGTGAGGATGGTGGCAACTTATTATTGGAGGATACGGGATCTACTAACGGTACGTTCGTGAATGGAGCCCAGATCGTAAAGAAACGTGTTACTCCTACGGATCATATTCGCTTGGGGGATAGCTATGTCTTAAATCTTTCCGAGGTGCTTAAATACAATAATGATTATAGCGATGAATTTGCCGCATAGAAAAAAGTCTACGATGATTATATTCAAGCAAAAGTTAAGATTCAATCCTCTAATCAGTTTAAGACCAGATTATTTCAATCCTTACCATTTGCTTTGCCCGGAATAGTGGGGGTCGTGATAGGCTTCTTAGGGAAAGGTAGCCCGGAACTATTCGGCATCAGCCTCCTGATAACGATTTGTGCCCCTACGGTAGGAATCTATCTAGGAGCCAAGCAGTCGGCCAAGATTCCCCAGCAATTGCAGGATATCGCCAATCAATTTAAGATAGACTATGTTTGTCCGAAATGTGGGACATTCTTAGGTGAGATCCCTTGGGAATCATTGAAAAACCGAAAGCAATGCCCAGTTTCTTCCTGTAAGGCCAAATGGGTGAGAGAATGAGCCTTTTCTTTTCGTATAGTAAAACAGCCTCTTTTGTACATGAAACCCAAATGTTTGATTATAAGAGAGAATAACAAGTTTATTAATCCATTGCTTTTTGTACTTTTGTTTTCGGAATATTAATATATTAGGAACAAAGGTTATGCAAGAAGAGGAATATACATTCGTAACTTTAGACGGCAATGACGTCATGCCAGCGGATGCTGTCATAATAGACGTGGAAGGAGGAGGTGTCGACCTAGGCGATGCCATAGTTATAGACGATAGTAGCATCGAGTCTTTCGATCATTCAGACTTTATAACCTTGGCGGACGATACGGTTATGCTTTCCGATACAGATATGATGGATCTGTACTCTACGGATATGGATGGCGCAGATATTTCGTTTATCGTATGATCGCGGTTAAATGTCCACATTGCCATGTAGGATTAAAGGTAGACGAGGGGAAGATTCCCCTCGGCATTACCTCCTTTAAGTGTCCGAAATGCAAAGAGCCTATTCCTTTGTCCTTATTATCCGAGAAAAGTAATCATCAGGAAGTCGATTCCGATACGATTTTAGTGACACCTGTCAAGACTGGAATCGGCAGACTGACGGTTCTTCCAGACGGCGATACACCTGAACAAGCGTTTCCTCTTCACGAAGGGAAGGTTGTCATTGGCCGGAAGTCGAACGCCTCACAAGCTACGATGCCAATTATCACGGCTGATCGCACGATGAGTCGCGAGCATATTTGCATTGAGGTGAAAAAAGATTCAAAAGGTGGATATAAACATTTCCTTACCGACAATAATAGTAAAAACCATACGTTATATAATAACAGTTACCTAGAGAATGGCGAGGTGGTCGTGCTCAATGATAATGACGAGATTATTATTGGTCGCACCGTCTTACGTTTTAATGAATAAAACTCATTTGTTATGATTATAACGATCGGTAAGCCATGTGCTATTACGGAAAAAGGAGGCAGATCGAATAACGAGGATTCCATTTACCCGCTTCCCGAACAAGTGACCCTTGACCAAAAATTGTTTATGGTTTGCGATGGTGTGGGTGGAGCCGAGAAAGGGGAGGTAGCCAGCTCATTAGCTTGCGAGTCCATACAAACTTTCTTTTCTACGTTCCTAAAGGATGATCCCACGCCTGAGTTTATCCATAAAGCCGTACATTATGCGGAAGTCTGTTTCGACTCCTATGTTCAAGAGCATCCGGAAGCGATGGGTATGGCTACTACGCTCACCATGGCCTATATCGCTTCTTCCGGAATCGTATTGGCTCATATCGGAGATAGCCGGATCTATCATCTGAGGAAGGGGGAGATTTTATATCAAACAGAAGATCATTCATTGGTAAATTCATTGGTTAAATTAGGTAAGATCACTCCGGAAGAAGCGTTAACCCACCCCCAGCGGAATGTGATTATCCGGGCTATACAAGGCACTCATACTCCAACAGAAGCGGACATTATTACCTTGAACGATATTCAACCCGACGATTTCCTCTTTCTTTGTACGGACGGGGTTCTTGAAAGACTGAAGAATGAAAAGATCGCAGAGATATTTAATGGTCGTTTATCTGTTCCGGAAATAAAGGACGCCCTCATGGAAGCCTGTGACGGCAAGACCCGGGATAACTTTTCTTTTTATATCATACCTATTCAAAAAGTGGAAGATAGCATGGGTTTTAAGCAAAATATTCTCTCTTTTCTTTATTCTTTTATATAAATAACGTACTTTTGGCAGATTAAATGGAATTATTCAAGGTTATGAATCTGCCAGACGGACATCTTCTTCAAAACGGAAAATACAGACTTACTCATGTGGTTGGTCAAGGTGGTTTTGGCATAACCTACAGAGGAGTTTGGTACACAGAAGTTAAAGGATCTTTAGGTACCGTAAAGACGGAGGTCCCTATCTGTGTCAAGGAATATTTCTTCAAGGATTATTGTTATAGAGAACCCGGTTCTCAAGCCGTAAAAGTACATTCGGAGACGGGAAAGGTCTTATTTAACAAGTTCAAGGAAAAACTGATCAAAGAGGCAAAGATCCTATCGGAAGTTCACCATCCCTATATAGTAAACGTGTTGGAGGTTTTCGAGGAAAACAATACGGCTTATATTGCCATGGAGTATATTTCCGGCTTCTCGCTAAAATATATGCTTGAGAAAAACGGGATATTGCCCGAAGCTACGGTCCTTAAATATGTACGGCAAATTGGCGAGGCGTTACAATTCGTTCATGATAAGAGTATCTTGCATCTGGATATCAAGCCTAGCAATATCTTGATCGATAAGAACGGGAACGCCCGCTTGATCGATTTCGGAGTCAGCAAACGTTACGATATCGAGCAGGAAGAGACCAGCACTACGATGTTAACCCTTTCTAAAGGATTCGCATCCATAGAGCAATACGATAACGAAGGAACACAAGTGTTCTCGCCCCGTCCGGATATTTATTCCTTGGGAGCCACGATGTATAATCTGTTAACGGGAACAATCCCTACAGAATCTATACTACGTGCCGCACGTCCTTTGCGAAACCCCTCTGAAATCAATGCGGCGATCAGCCCGAAAACAGAGGCTGTTATCATAAAAGCGATGCAAATCATTCCTGCGGATCGCTTTGAGACGGTGGGCGAGATGTTGGCGTCTTTGGATTTTTCTCAAGCGGAAAAGGAAGTTCAGGTTGTCCCAAGTCCATCTCCCGAGATTGTGAATGAGGAAACAACGGTGGTTTATTCATCGCCTGTAGATTCTAAATTAGTAGGATCGGATGATGAAGAGACTGTTGTCAATGTGGCTAATCCACCTGCCGTGGAGCCAGTAACAGAAAAGAATAATTCCAGAAAGAAAATAATTCCTATCGGAATCGCTATATTTGTCGTTGTAGGATCCGCTACGGCTCTTTTAGTGCATAGCAATAGGCCCACAAAAGAGGTTGTCGAGAGTATTGGTTTACCTTCAGCTGTGGAGCCGGATAGCAATGTCTCAAAAGAAGTAGAAATGCCAGATCACCCAGTTTTACATACGGAACCTCCTATCTCTGAGATAAAGGAAGCGGAGAAACAAGAGCCTAAAGTGGAAGAGAAACGACCTATAGAAACAGAGCATACGATAGAAGAGAATGTTCTCCCGGATCAGCCATCGGAAAATGAGATGAATGAGAAATATAACTCGTTAATCGCCTCCGGTAAGGAAAAAATGGCCAAAGCTGATTATTCGGGAGCTAAGAAAGATTTGTCGGAAGCAAAGGATACGAAACTTACGGAAGAGGTAGTCCGGTTGATCATCGCTTGCGATGAGAAAACCGAGGAGAAACGTATAGCGGACAAAAAGGCCCTGTATGAGGAGAAAATGGCTTTCGGACGATATAAGATCGTACGTAAGAAGTCAAATAACAGATACGGGGCGATCGATTCGAAAGCCGAGGAACGTATTCCTTGCAAATACTTAAGTGTCGGTATCGCGGATAACGGCCGGGCATTCGAACGGGAAGACAATTTGTTTGATATTTATAATTCTGACGGATCATTGATTAGCGAAGGCCTTACTTATTATTGATTGTAATATTATGAACAACTAAACATGTATTTACCTATTATATGAAAAGACTTTGGATATTGATGATATGTGCGGTATTTCCCCTCGGACTGCTGGCGCAACAGCGTACGGAATACAACCGTAAGGGAGATGAAGCGATGAAACGTCTTGATTATAGTGACGCTAAAATGTGGTACGAGGAAGGCGTATCGCAATGCGACGCATACAGTATTGATCAGCTGACTACGATTTGGCTTTCCAACGAGCGAATGCGGCCTTCCATGCGTAGCTTGATGAATAAATGTTTAAACTGCCTGACGGTCAAAGCTACGGAAGATGATCCGGATGCCATCTCTAAATTAATCATTTATTATTCGGAAGGTATCGGAACCCCTAAAAGTGAGGAGCTAGCAACCTATTGGAAAGAATACCAAGAGATGTTGTTAAAGCCGGCGGAACCGGAGGCCCAACCGATAGATTCCGCGGCGGTATCCCCTAAGAAACGAATGGAGTTTTTCGCGGGATACTCGTATTCGATCGAATCTCCTTATGGAATCACGGTAGGAGGTATGGGGCAACGCTTCGGTTGGTATGTCCGTTTCAAGACGAATATGTCTTTTATGAATTATACGGACGAATGTAATAACCAAGGGCAGATTATTAAGTTCTCTAATTCGGAAGGGGAATCTTATGAGCTTAATACAGGTAAATCCTCGAAGACAAATAGTATAGCCGGAACGGCCGGTTTAATCGTAAAATGCTTTCCGTGGTTATATGCCTCCGTTGGTTTGGGATATGGTGAAAGAGCTTTACTACATTCGTTCACGACCCATTCCTATGAAAACTACGATAGTACACGAGAGGTATGGTGCCGGAATATTGATTCCTCATACAAAGGGGTCGCTGCCGAGGTTGACTTGATGATGAAAATAACGAACTCTGTATTTATTAGCGTTGGATGCAATACGGTTAATTTTAAGTACTTGGATCTAAACGCTGGCTTAGGTGTATTCTTTTAATATTGATTATTTATGAAACATATATACTCACTCTTCTCTATTCTATTTGCGGCTTTATTAATGGCCGGATGCGTGAATGATCCGGATATAGATGGTGGCATTCGAAACGCTAAAAAACCGTCTGTTAAGACAGACGAGATATTGAAGTCCACGGCTAGTTCCGTGACAGTATCGGGGGAGGTCTTGCAAGAAAACGGCGCTCCCGTGACAGAGGCCGGTTTTTGTTGGAGCACGGAATCAACCTTTACTGTGATAGAGAAAAATAAAAAAGCCGTATCCAAGCGTAAGGTAAAATATGAGGCTACGATCGAGGGCTTAACCAATGATCTGGATTACTATATCCGGGCCTATGCGATCAATGCGGTAGATACCGCTTATGGAGAGATTTTACCTTTTAAGACGAAAGATGGATTAGGAAGCGTTAAGACCTTATTGCCAGTCAACGTGATGTCTACTTCCGTTCAATGTGGAGGTATGATAACCAAACAAGGGGAAGCCGAAATCGAGGAAAGGGGTATTTACTTAATGCTGAATCCGGAGCCTTCAGCATCCGACTCCACGATTCGTATAGACATGGAAGCCGATTCGTTCTATTGTACGATCTCCGATTTAAAACCGGAAACTACCTATTACGTTAGAGCTTACGCAAAAAGTAAATATGGTGAGTATAACGGGGCGAAAGTCGAGACCTTTAAGACCACGAATGGTCGTCCTGTATTAGATGATAACAAATTCAAGAAAATAGCGACAGAGTTTACCTATGCGGAGTTCTCCATGGAAATAATAAGCGAGGGAGATTCTCCGATCACGGCATGTGGTTTCTGCTTTAGTGTTGATAAATCGCCGACAATAGAAAATGGGGATACGATTATTTGCGGAGCGGGTATCGGAGAATTTGCCGGGAAAATCTATGATATGCAACAGCAGAAAGGGTATTACGTACGTGCTTATGCGACAAACGCTTTAGGTACTACCTATAGCGCAGGCGAAGGTATCCATACGATTCTGGAAAGTGAGTTGCCTACAGTCAATACGAAGGAGGTGTCTACTATTAAAAACGGTACCGCATGGGTAGGAGGAGAGGTCTTAGCCGAAGGTGCCTCACCGGTTACAGAGGCCGGTGTATGTTGGGGAACTAGTCCTAGTCCGGCCTTTGGTAATTGTGAAGGAGCGGTAGCTCTTTCTTCCGGTACACAAGCGTTTACGGGTACGATAAAGGAATTGAGAGGAGGCACGAGCTATTATTTAAGGGCTTACGCTAAAAATAAGAATGGTATCGCTTACGGAGAGGAAGTTCGCTTCCAAACTCCGGATATATTTGGAGCAGGGGCAAGGTTTGAGGGAGCTTTCCGGATACCGGGATCTACCTCTTTCTGTACCTTGGCTAATAGCACGGGATTCTTGTTAGGCGGTGACACGGGTAGGGAATACACCGATGAGTTTTGGGGATATATGACCTCTAAGAAAGAATGGTTGCCCTTAAGGTCTCAGCCTGAGAAATTATCGGGCCAAGCATGTTTCAGCATCGGATTTGGCCTATGGACTTTTGGTGGTTTGGATAACACGGGAAAGATATGTGACAGTTTATATGTATACTCCACATCCGATAATTCTTGGAGCGCCGTACAAACAGACCAGCAACGGCCTAAAGGTATGTATCGGGCGGCATGTTGCAGAATGGAAGATCAAGCGTTCCTCATAGGTGGACGTAGAGGTAACGAACTAATCGATGAAGTTTGGACTTATGAACCGAGCGCTTTCGTTTGGAGCAAGAAATCTAATTTCCCGATTAAACAATACGGCGGAATATCCGTTGTAATTGGTGACCGTATATATGCCGGACTGGGGATTATTAATAAAGCGGATCCTTCTTTGGAATATACGACACAGTTTTGGTCTACAGACAAGAACGCTGTAGCTTGGGAAAAGGAGGCTTCGTTCCCCGGAAGGATGCTTTTATGTGCTATCGCTTATGGTAATTACGTATATGGCGTAGACGGGGACGGTTATATTTGGCGCTATGATCCGGACTCTCAGAACTGGAGCCAGAAATCCCAGTTACCAGCGGCTAACAGGTCTGTACATTGCATGTATGTCTTGGATAATTATATCTATATCGGTTTGGGCAATGCCTCTAACTCATTAATCAGTTACGATCCTACTTGGGATAATTAAAGATGAATAGAACAGCGATTTTAGAACAGATACAGAAGAACGTAGAACGGCTGTCGGCTCCTGATCTACCGGAATACAAATATATCCCGTTGCATCAGAAGCCATCGCCTTCAGTCGCTACGTTGCATGAGATCATGCGCCTATTACGTACGGTTATCTTCCCCGGATTCTTTGGTACGGAACAAGAGGCTCAATTAGGCTCTATCCAATATTATACGGGAGTCTATTTGGAAAAGATCTATGATCTCTTGCAAGAGCAAATATATAATGGGCTTTGTTTTGAGGTAGAGCGTTGTTGTGATTCCAAGGACCGGGCTTCCGAGATCTCGATCGCTTTTATTAACCGGATTCCTCATATCAAATATTTACTGTCCACCGATGTAAAGGCCATCTTGGATGGTGATCCGGCAGCCAAGAGCGTGAGTGAGATTATATTCTGTTATCCGGCGGTCTATGCGCTTTTACATCAACGGGTCGCTCATGAATTATTCGAGCTAGGCGTACCGGTACTCCCGCGTATCATTACGGAAATGGCACACTCGCAAACTGGGATCGACATTCATCCCGGGGCGCAGATCGGAGAATATTTCAGTATCGATCATGGAACGGGTATTGTCGTGGGACAAACCGCCATTATCGGAAACCATGTCCGCCTTTATCAAGGTGTGACGTTAGGAGCCAAGAGTTTTACGCTGGACGAGGAAGGACTTCCGATAGATTTGCCCCGTCACCCGATCATCGAGGATTATGTGACCATTTATTCCAACGCGTCCATATTAGGACGGATCACTATTGGCCGAGGATCTATTATCGGGGGTAACATCTGGCTCACCCATAGTGTACCTCCCAATTCCAAGATATCTCAATCACGTGTCGAAGAAAAATTCACGGAAATATGATATTATTTGAAAGAGATTCCGTATGTTTGTGCAAATGACATTACGGTGTTTTCCTTAAATAATAGAATATGACCATGAACAAAGTAAAGACATTAGATGATCTCAAGAAAATGCGTGAATCTCTTCGTGCGTCTTTGGATCTGCGTGAAAAAAGCAATACCCCTGATCAGCTCGTACAAATTAAGGTTTCTATGGCCACTTGCGGTATAGCTGCCGGAGCCAAGGAGATAATGAGTTATTTTATCGAGGTTTTAGACCGGCAGAAAATCGATGCGTTGGTAACTCAAACCGGATGCATGGGCTATTGTTATGCGGAACCGACTATCGAAATCAAGCTTCCGGGTCAGGAGCCGTTGGTATTCGGTTATGTCGATAAGGCAAAAGTAGAAGAGATCATAGACAAGTATATCCGTAAGGGTATCTTGGTAGACGGCATCATTCCTGTAACTTACACCACCGTAAAACCCGAATAAGAAATTTAATATCTTACATAAATGGCACAATACACGAATTATATATTGGTGTGCGGTGGCACAGGTTGCCGTGCATCACAAAGCGAGCAGATCATCGAGAATCTGAGAGCCGCCGTCGAGCAATACGGATTAGAGGATACACAAGTGATCCGTACCGGATGCTTCGGTTTCTGCGAGAAGGGTCCGGTAGTTAAGATGATCCCCGATAACACTTTTTACGTACAAGTTCAACCATCGGATGCGGACGAGATCGTACGGGAGCATTTGGTAAAAGGCCGTAAAGTGGAACGGTTACTTTATATGAATCCGGAAACCCGTGAGCTGGTTCCGGACTCCAAGCATATCGGATTCTATAAGAAACAGCTACGAATCGCCCTTCGAAATTGTGGCTTTATCAACCCGGAGAATATCGATGAGTATATCGCTCGTGACGGCTATGTAGCGTTGGGAAAAGCCCTTGTGGAAATGACTCCCGAGGAAGTAATCAAGGAAATCATGGATAGTGGTTTACGGGGTCGTGGGGGCGGTGGTTTCCCCACAGGCTTGAAATGGCAGATTACCCGTAAGGTACAAGCGCCTCAAAAATACGTGGTTTGTAATGCGGACGAGGGCGACCCGGGCGCTTTTATGGATCGCTCCATATTGGAGGGCGACCCGCATTCGATTGTGGAGGCTATGGCGATTAATGGATATTGTACGGGAGCTAACAAAGGTTTGGTATATATCCGTGCCGAATATCCGCTAGCCGTTGAACGTTTGAAAATAGCCATACGGCAAGCGAAAGAATATGGATTGCTGGGCGAGAATATATTTGGGACTGATTTCTCATTCGATATCGAGATCCGGTACGGTGCCGGAGCTTTTGTTTGTGGAGAGGAGACCGCTTTGATCCACAGTATGGAAGGTTTGCGAGGCGAGGCTACCGTAAAGCCGCCGTTCCCTAGTGAACACGGGTATAAAGGTTGTCCGACCAATGTAAATAACGTAGAGACTTATGCGAATATCCCGGTGATCTTGTTAAGAGGCGCTAAATGGTTCAGTAGTATCGGAACGGAGAAAAGCAAAGGAACAAAGGTGTTCGCCTTGGCGGGAAAGGTAAACAATGTGGGGCTGATCGAGGTTCCTATGGGTACGACTTTGCGTGAGGTTATCTTTGGAATTGGGGGAGGTATCAAGGATGGAAAGAAGTTTAAGGCTGTGCAAACCGGTGGCCCGTCAGGAGGTTGCTTGACAGAAAAGCATCTTGATCTTCCTATCGATTATGATAATTTGCTTGCCGCTGGTTCCATGATGGGTTCCGGAGGTATGATCGTCATGGACGAGGATGATTGTATGGTAGCCATGGCTAAGTTCTATCTGGACTTTACGGTCGAGGAATCTTGCGGTAAATGCGCACCGTGCCGTATCGGTAATAAACGCTTACATGAAATATTGCAGAAAATTACGAGTGGAAACGGAACCGAAGAGGATTTGACCCGTCTAAGGAATCTGGCGATGGTGATTAAGGATACCGCTTTATGCGGCTTGGGACAGACTTCTCCGAATCCGGTTTTATCTACGATGGATAATTTCTACGATGAATATCTGGCGCATGTCCGGGAGCATCGTTGTCCGTCTCATCAATGCCGGGAACTTACTCAATATTTCATCAATCCGGAGAAATGTAAAGGATGTACGCTCTGTGCCCGTGTTTGTCCGGTGCACGCAATTACAGGTGGACGGAAAATTCCTCATATTATCGATCCGCAAGCTTGTATCCGTTGCGGTACCTGTATGGAGAAGTGTAAGTTCGGAGCGATTTATGTCCACTAAATTCATTTACAATCATGGAAACAATTAAATTAATCATAGATAATAAAGAGGTGGAAGTGCCGAGAGGAACCACCATTTTAGATGCGGCAAAAAGTGTAGGTATCCATATCCCGACACTCTGTTATATGAAACTGGAGGACTTGCACTACGAGAATAATCCGGGAGCTTGCCGTATTTGTGTCGTAGAGATCGAGGGACGTAGAAATTTAGCCCCATCCTGTAAAATGGAATGTACGGAAGGTATGGTCGTACGGACACATACCCCTCGGGTAATGAATGCCCGCAGGACGGTGATGGAGCTGATCCTCTCGAATCATCCGGCGGAATGCCTGACATGTAGTAGCAACGGACATTGCGAGTTACAAAAGATCGCGCACGACCTAGGAATCCGCGAGATCCGGTATAAGGGAGAAATGTCTACATTTACGATAGATCGTTCCCCTTCTATTGTCCGGAACATGAACAAATGCATCATGTGCCGCCGTTGTGAGACCATGTGCAATACGATACAGACGGTTGGCGCCTTGACTGCCGTGAACCGTGGATTTAACGCGGCCGTATCGACAGCTTTCGAACGGGATATGGCCGGAAGTACCTGTTCTTATTGTGGACAATGCGTATCCGTCTGTCCTGTAAACGCACTTAGCGGACGTAATACGCAACAGCCGGTCTTGGACGCTTTGGCCGATCCTACTAAAATTGTTATCGCCCAGACAGCGCCGGCGGTTCGCACAGCGTTGGGACGTGATTTCGGGTATGAGCCGGGTACATTGGTTACAGGCAAGATGGTTTCAGCTTTGCGTCAATTGGGTTTTGATTATGTATTCGATACGGACTTTGCCGCCGACTTGACCATTATGGAAGAGGGAACGGAATTATTACATCGCCTAGGTAGTTACCTAAATGGAGACAAAGAGGTGAAAATACCGTTAATGACGAGTTGTTGTCCGGGTTGGGTTAGCTTTGTGGAACAACATTTCCCCGAGTTACGGGATAATTTATCTACAGCCAAGAGCCCGCAGCAAATGTTCGGAGCGATCGCCAAGAGCTATTTCGCCGAGAAGTTGGGAGTGGACCGTAAGGATTTGGTAGTCGTATCTATCATGCCTTGTTTGGCGAAGAAGTATGAGGCTAGCCGCCCGGAGTTTAGCGTGGAAGGTAATCCCGATGTAGATTATTCGATATATACTCGTGAGTTAGCCCGTTTAATCCGTTATGCGAATATAGATTTCAATGAACTGCCGGATGGTGAGTTCGATCGCCCGTTGGGTGAATCTACCGGAGCGAGCGTGATCTTCGGTACTACCGGCGGTGTTATCGAGGCCGCTTGCCGTACAGCTTATGAATTATATACGAAGAAAAATCTGGATAAAGTGGATTTCGAGGAGTTACGCGGACTGGAAGGTATTCGTAGCGCTACCATCGATTTTAATGGGACTCCGGTAAAGATCGGTATCGCTCATGGTCTGGGGAATGCCCGCAAATTGATCGAGGAGGTGAAGAACGGTACCTCTCCTTATCATGCGATCGAGGTGATGGCTTGTCCGGGAGGCTGTATCGGCGGTGGCGGACAACCGTTCCACCGAGGCCGTATGGAGGTACTTCGCCGGCGTGCTGCCGCTCTTTACCGGGAAGACGCTAACAAACCGCTTCGCAAGAGCCATGAGAATCCGTATATCCAGCAATTATACAGCGAGTATTTGGGAGAGCCTTGCGGACCGAAAGCCCACAAATTACTGCATACACATTACATAGATCGTAAGGAAGTAATCGGTATGTATATAGAAACTGAAAAAAGTAAATAAGCCATGAATGAGATACATTTGCCTAAAACAAAAATAGCGGAGCTACATGCGATATGCGCTGAACGCAACAACGATCCCGGGGAGTTGATCAATATCTTGCACGCCGCCCAAGGCTTGTTCGGATATTTACCACCGGAAGTCCAACAGGTTATCGCCGCCGAATTGAATATCCCGGTCTCAAGGGTATATGGCGTAGTTACTTTTTACTCATTCTTTACGATGACCCCCAAGGGGAAATACCCCATCTCGGTTTGTCTGGGAACGGCCTGTTACGTGCGTGGCGCAGAAAATGTTCTGGAAGAAATGCAACGTCAATTGGAAATAAAGGTAGGAGAGACTACACCGGACGGTTTGTTCTCCTTGGATTGCTTACGCTGTGTCGGTGCTTGCGGATTGGCTCCGGTGGTCATGATCGGCGGGAAGGTCTATGGAAGGGTTACTCCCGAGAAGGTACGGGATATACTTTCCGACTACTATCTGAAAGAGCAATAAGATACGAAAACACAAGCGGTCACATAAGGTTTTACGTGACCGCTTGTATAAAATAATGCGAATAATCGTATTTTCAGAAACGACTGATCGAACCGCCACCCCCGGAGCTTCCACCTCCCCAAGAGCCGCCACCGCCGCCTCCGCTAAAACCTCCGAAACCACCACCGCCACCCATAATAATAGGGCCACCTCCTCCTCGGTGTATGCGGTCGATGGTACGATTTTTTTTCTCTGTATACCCGCAACTCTTACAGCGATATACATCTTCGGCCAGACCTTCCGAAAAACGAGTCGCTTCCCGGATCACCTGCTGCCCCATATACACAAAGGTTTTCTTTCCACAACGGGGGCATGCCTTCGGACGATACTTTAAGTATGCGATAAACGCCGAGAAACCGATCATCCCGATAATCCCCACCACGAATATCCACATAAAATCATCATCGGACGAGGAAGAAGAACGGTTGCCAGTCATGCCTGCCCGTTCATAGTCGCTGGACATTAAATACTTGGTAACCGCCATGACTCCTTTCAACATGCCGGCGCTATAATCCCCGGCCTTTAGATCGGGCATCATATACCGCTGCTGGAGCCGGTAGCAAATCGCATCGGGTAAGACACCCTCGATGCCATATCCCGTCTCGAAAACGACCGAACGTTGGGAAGGTTCCGTCACCAACTGGATCAATAAACCATTATCCTTGCTCTTCTGCCCCAAGCCCCAATGCTTAAATAGATCTGTGGCGAACATCCGGGCATCCTGATCCCCGATGCTATTCACGGCAACGACAGCTACCTCGATACCGAGACTATCTTCCACTACATTTAATAATTGATTGATACGTGCCGCGTCATCCGGGGTAATGATACCATCCGGATTACTGACATGGTTCAACCGGTTGGAAAGACGTACGTTCGGAATGGTCTCGATCGAATAATCCTTTGCCGCGAAAATAGAGGAGGCAAAACCAACCAGCAATAAACTGATCCATAAAAGGCTTACCGGACACTTGCGCCTAGATCTTATATTCTTTATCTCACTCATTCAGCGAATGGCTATTAGAATTCTACCTTAGGAGCCTTTTCCGCACCGGATTCAGCGGCGAAATAAGCTTTCGATTGGAAGCCGAACATTCCGGACAAAATATTGTTCGGGAATTGGCGAATATAGGTATTATAAGACTGAGCTACCTCATTAAAACGTTTACGCTCTACTGAGATACGATTTTCGGTCCCTTCCAATTGAGCTTGAAGCTCCATAAAGTTTTGATTCGCTTTTAAGTCTGGATAACGCTCTAAAACAAGCATCAAACGGGAGAGGGCATTTCCTAACTCACCTTGTGCGGACTGGAATTTCTTCAAGGATTCCTCAGTAAGGTTAGAAGGATCAATCGTAGTCTTCGTCGCCTCGGCACGAGCGTTGACCACACCTTCTAAAGTCTCTTTCTCATGCGCGGCGTATCCTTTTACCGTATTTACCAGATTCGGGATCAAATCCATACGGCGTTGATATTGGTTCTCAACTTGGCTCCATGCGGTTTTCACGCCTTCGTCTTGAGTTACCATATTATTATACACGCCTTTCACCCAAAAGAATAATATCGCTACGATAGCGATGATAATCCATACAACTTTGTTCTTAAACATCTTTGCCTTATAATTTATTGATTATACATAATGAGACAAAGCTATATAAAAAAATCGGATTATCCACATAGCGATTGGCGGCTGCTTATAACTGCGATTGTTAGCTGCTTATAATGGGCATTGTAACATCCTTATATTGCCCATTGTTAGAACCTCATACTGGGCATTATAGGAAGGAGCTTGCCGCAATGCTGCGGATGGAAGCCCACCGCATAGATTCTATTTATCTTCCCATAGATAAAACTGATCAATGAAATCCAAGGCTTTTAGGGTACATGTAAGTGAATTGTTCTATATTTGCACTTAATAAATCTAAATAAATATAGTTATGCGTAAAACAATTTATGCTAAAATGACGGCATTACCGGTAGGACTCTGCGCTTTAGCCTTTGCGGTTACCTCGTGCGGTTCTTCCGAATACAAGAAATTTGCCGACAATGAAGGTAAGCAAGTGGCCTCTATCCTGCGGGAAAACGACTGTTTGGCCTGCCACTCTGAAAATGCGCCTCTGCCATTTTACGGTAATTTACCGTTGATCGGTCCCGTAGTACAGGCAGACATGAAGGAGGCCGTTCACTATGTGGACTTGACTGCTATGGTGGAAGCCTTGGAGAACGGGCAGCCCGTTTCAGAGGTTGATTTGGCGAAGGTGGAGAATACGGCCCTAAGCGGCTCTATGCCCCCGGCTAAGTATTCCCATATGCCGATGCACTGGGGAACCAGCCTTGACGACAATGAGAAAGCGGTGATCATTTCATGGGCGAAGAATGTCCGTAAAGATCGTTTCACGACCGAAACCGTAGCGGAAGAATTTAAGAATGAGCCTCTTCAGCCTCTAATGAAGAGCTTGCCTACAGATCCGGCGAAGGTAGAGTTGGGTTTTGCCCTGTATCATGATACTCGTTTGTCTGCGGACAATACGATCTCTTGCGCTACTTGCCACGGATTGAACACAGGTGGTGTAGACCGTAAGCAATATTCGGAAGGTATTAATGGACAGTTCGGTGGTGTTAACGCTCCGACCGTATATAATGCGGCGCTTAATTTCGTTCAATTTTGGGACGGACGTGCGGCAGACCTAAAAGAGCAAGCGGCTGGTCCTCCATTGAACCCAGTGGAAATGGGTTGTACCTCATTCGACCAGATTTGCGAGGCTTTAGCGCAAGATAAGGATTTCACGAAGAAATTCACGGAAGTGTATCCGGAAGGTTATTCTCAATCTACGATCACGGACGCTATCGCTGAGTTTGAGAAGACCTTGCTTACGCCGAGTCGTTTCGACAAATACTTGATGGGAGATAAAAACGCGCTTACAGCGGAAGAATTAGAGGGTTATCAACTATTCAAAGACAATAAATGCGCTACTTGCCACGTTGGTGTAAATGTCGGTGGTCAATCTTACGAGTTCATGGGTATCAAGAACAGCTATTTCGATTACCGGAATACAGGGTTGACGGACGGTGATAACGGACGCTATGCCGTGACTAAGAAAGAATCCGATCGTCATAAGTTCAAAACCCCGACACTTCGTAACGTGATGCTGACTTATCCGTACATGCACGACGGAACGGTAGCCTCTGTAGAGGATGCGATCCGTATCATGCATGAGTTCCAGATCGGAAAGGAGATCAATGATGTAGAAGTTGAAAAAATCGTTGTTTTTCTAAGGACTTTGAACGGAGAATATAATGGAAAAATGCTTCAATAATTGATTAAAAAAAGGTACATGTCCTTCCGCTTGTTCTACATATTACTTATATTTGCCGCAGTTAAGTGTGGAGAAGGAATATGGGCACAGGAGGAAGGACTTGCTTCGTATTACCATCATCGTTTCCACGGCAGGAAATCATCCAGTGGAAGGGTTCATGATAAAGAAGAATTAGTCGCCGCGCATCGTACGTATCCTTTTGGTACTTTTTTAAGAGTCACGAACTTGGAGAATATGAAAAGTACCATTGTATGCGTAACGGATCGTGGACCTCGTTATAGAAAACGAATCATTGATGTATCAGCGAGCGCCGCCGAGATATTGGATTTTATCGATAAAGGTGTCGCTAAGGTACGGATAGAAGTCGTTCCCGGCCCCTTAGACCTCCGCTATCTGGACTTGATCTATCCTAAGATTCCTTATCTGGATATAGATTATTTACGTCCGGATCCACCTTATAGGGTGAAATTCACGAAATAAATTTAATATAATGAAGCAAATACTTATCACCGGGGGCGCCGGCTTTATCGGTTCTCATTTATGTGCCCGTCTTTTAGAAGAAGGAAATGAAGTAATTTGTCTGGATAACTATTTTACGGGAAGTAAGGAGAATGTGATTCCTCTGCTGAAAAATCCACATTTCGAGTTGATCAGGCATGATGTTTCTATACCGTTCCAAGCCGAGGTCGATGAGATTTATAATTTGGCATGTCCCGCATCTCCAGTTTATTATCAAATAGATCCGATACAGACGATCAAGACATCCGTGTTAGGAGCGGTCAATATGTTAGGTCTGGCAAAACGGGTGAACGCTAAGATATTACAAGCATCTACCAGTGAGGTGTATGGAGATCCCATGATACACCCGCAGCCGGAAAGCTATTGGGGAAATGTCAACCCGATAGGGCCTCGCTCTTGTTATGACGAGGGCAAGCGTTGCGCCGAGACCTTATTTATGGATTACCATCGCCAAAACAAGGTTCGCATTAAAATCATCCGCATCTTTAATACGTATGGGCCTAATATGAGTACGAACGATGGCCGTGTCGTCTCTAATTTCATTATACAGGCATTACAAAATAAGGACATTACGATTTATGGGGATGGAAACCAAACTCGTAGTTTCCAATATGTAGACGATTTGATCGAGGGGATGATTCGTATGATGAATACCTCGGATGATTTTATCGGCCCGGTAAATATCGGAAATCCGGGAGAGTTCTCGATGAACGAGTTGGCCAAGATCGTGATCCGTTTGACAAACTCCTCCTCTAAGATCGTATACCGCTCGTTGCCGGGAGACGATCCCAAGCAACGTAAGCCCGATATTACGTTGGCCAAAGAGAAATTAGATGGGTGGGAACCTACGGTTTGTTTGGAGGAAGGATTAAAGAAAACAATATTATACTTTAAATCTCTCTAATAAATTTCTAATTTGGCCTAAGAGTATTCTAACTAAATATTCATAAGCGATAAAAGAGTGACTTCTACCTTTGCGTAAAATTTAACGCAAATGGACAGACGAGTCACTCTTTTACTTTTTTTATCTCTTCTTTTCTCTGGGGCGAAAGCCTCTGTTGTCTCCCTCTCCTTGAAAGAGTCCGAGCAACGTTTCTCTGAACACAATCTGGAAGTGATAGCCGAACGGTATAATATCGATATAGCCGAGGCTCAGGTGGTACAGGCCAAACTTTTCGAGAATCCCGTGGTCTCTTTGGAGCAAAATGTTTATAACCGGTTGAACGGACATTACTTTGATTTCGGAAAACAAGGGGAAACGATCGTAGAGGTGGAACAGTTGATCTATATCGCCGGACAGCGAAACAAACGTGTCCGTTTGGAGAAGATCCATAAGGAAATGGCCCTTTACCAATTCGAGGAAGTATTAAGAACCCTCCGGAGCGAGTTGAAGGAGAAATTCGTAACGCTTTATTTCACCCGGAAATCCCAATCCATTTACGATCGTGAGATCGATTCTTTGGCTCATCTGCTGGAGGTTCTCAAGGAGCAGAATGAGAAAGGGAATGTTTCTTTATTAGAGAAGTCCCGTATCGAGGCCCTATTGCTCTCTTTGCGGCAAGAGCGGAATGATATCGCCAATCAAGTTATCTCCCTTCAAGGAGACATGCGGCTTTTATTAGGATTATCCGGCAATGATACCTTCGAGCCGATATTCGATGAGTCTGTGTTGAACCAGATCGATATGGACTCCGTCCCTTTCTCTGAATTGACCTCTTTATTATACGAACGTCCGGATCTTAAGTTGGCGCAAGTAAGCATCAAGGCTTCGGAGGCGGACGTGAGATTACAACGTTCCCTCGCTTTCCCGGAAGTGAGCGTAAAGGGTACGTATGATAAGGCCGGTAACTTTATCAATGATTATTGGGCGATCGGGTTGAGCGTCTCCCTTCCTATATTTAACCGGAATCAAGGGAATATCCGGGCGGCGAAAATATCTGTCGCTCAAAAGGCCCATAAGGAAGAATACGCCCGTCGACAAGCCGAGAATGAATTATTCACCAGCTATGCCCGGTTGGAAAAGGCGATTCAGCTTTATCTTTCCTCGAACTATGGATTGGAGAAGGATTTCGCCTTGATTATCGAAGGCGTGAACTTGAATTTCCAAAAACGGAATATCAGTCTCCTTGAGTTTATCGATTATTATGAGACCTACAAAACAACCTGCTTGCGACTTTACCAAACTCAAAAAGAAGTGTTACTGGCCTTGGAGGAGGTAAATACCGTAACGGGTAGCCATGTATTCAACTATTAAAAGCAAATCAAACGATATGAATAAGCATCTAATCACATGCATCCTTTTAGTACCCTTGGTATGTTCCTGCGGGAAACAGGCGACCACCTCGGTCGATACCCGGGAACCTTTACTATTAAATGACAGTTTACAGGAGATTATAACACTGGATACGGTTCGTGACACACCATTAACCAACGAGTTGTTGCTCAATGGCCGTGTCAGTTTCAATCCGGAGCGAGTGGCTCATGTGTATCCGATATTTGGTGGAAATGTCACCTCCATTCACGCGGAAGTTGGCGATTACGTGGGGAAAGGAGATGTCCTAGCGGTGATCCGGAGCGGAGAAATCGCTGATATCGACAAGCAGCGAAAGGAGGCCGAGCATCAATTGGCTATCGCTAACCGTAACTTGGAGGCTACCCAAGATATGGCCCGGAGCGGTATGGCTTCCGACCGGGACTTCCTGCAAGCCCAGCAAGAGCAAGCCGATGCCGAGGCCGAGACCAAACGTATTCAAGAAATGTATTCCATTTATAACATAACAGACCCATCTACCTATGTGGTGAAAGCGCCGGTCTCCGGCTTTATCATCGATAAGAATATAAACAGGGATATGCAGATCCGTTCTGATCAAGGGGAGGAGATGTTTACCATTTCCGGTCTCGACGATGTCTGGGTGATGGCCGATGTCTATGAGGGAGATATCAGCAAGGTAAAAGAGGGGGCTACCGTTCGTATCACCACTTTGGCCTATAAGGATATGGAGTTTACGGGAACGATCGATAAGGTCTATCATATGCTAGACCGAGAAAGTAAGACCATGAGCGTAAGAGTCAAATTAAGGAACGAGAAGTATATGCTTAAACCCGGAATGTTTACGAACGTATATGTACAGAGCGCGGTAAAAGGAGAAAGTATGCCTTGCGTAAACACCCATGCCGTGATTTTCGAGGATGGCAAAGAATACGTTGTCTATGTCTCGAAGGAGGGATATTTGCAAATGCGTGAGATCTCGGTGTATAAGCAAACCGAGAAGTTCTGTTACCTGCGATCCGGCTTGAAGGATGGGGATCGGATCGTAGATCGGAACGCTCTTTTGGTGTATAACGAATTAAAGTAACCAGACGATATGCACACATTCATAGATAATATCATAACGTTCTCCCTCCGGAACAAATTCTTTATCTTTTTCTGTACCACGATCGCCGTAATCGCCGGTATCACCAGCTTTATCCATACGCCGATCGATGCGTTTCCGGATGTGACGAATACGAAGGTGACGATTATCACCCAATGGCCGGGCAGGAGCGCCGAGGAGATCGAGAAGTTTATCACGATCCCGATCGAGATCGCTATGAACCCGGTACAGAAAAAGACGGATATCCGGAGCACGACCCTTTTCGGTCTTTCCGTCATCAACGTGATGTTCGAAGATAAGGTAGATGATTTCTTCGCCCGCCAGCAAGTTTATAATCTCTTGAACGACGCCGACCTGCCGGAAGGGGTCACGCCGGAAGTGCAGCCCTTATACGGCCCGACCGGCGAGATCTTCCGCTATACATTACGTAGCGATAAGCGTTCCGTCCGGGAATTGAAGACCTTGCAGGATTGGGTGATCGAGCGGAAGTTGCGAGCCGTACCCGGTGTAGCGGATATCGTCAGCTTCGGAGGAGAGGTAAAGACTTTCGAGGTTAGCGTCAACCCGAATCAACTGATCAGTTACGGGGTAACGACCTTGGAACTTTATGATGCTATCGCGAAAAGTAATATCAACGTAGGCGGCGACGTGATCACGAAAAGCTCGCAAGCCTATGTCGTGCGGGGTATTGGCTTGATTAACGATGTAAAAGAGATCGAGAATATCGTCGTAAAGAATATCAATGGCACGCCAATCCTTGTCAAGCACTTGGCTACCGTACACGAATCCAGTCTTCCCCGCCTAGGGCAAGTCGGCCGCATGGAGGAAGATGATGTCGTACAAGGCATCGTTGTCATGCGAAAAGGGGAGAACCCCGGCGAGGTAATCGCCGCCTTGAAGGATAAGATCAAGGATATCCAACAAAACGCCTTGCCGGAAGACGTGCGAATCGTATCGTTCTACGATCGTGAGAATCTGGTAGATCTGGCGGTCAAGACCGTAACACATAATCTGGCGGAAGGTATTCTGCTGGTAACTTTCATCGTATTAATCTTCATGGCGGATTGGCGTACGACGGTGATCGTGTCGATCATTATCCCGTTGGCACTCCTCTTCGCCTTTATTTGTCTCCGGGCGATGGGGATGAGCGCCAACCTCTTATCTATGGGAGCGATCGACTTCGGTATTATTATCGATGGCGCCGTCGTGATGGTGGAGGGGCTTTTCGTGGCATTGGACCGGAAAGCCCGTGAAGTAGGCATGCCCGCTTTCAATTTGATGAGTAAGATGGGTATTATCCGTCATACGGCGAAGGACCGTGCGAAAGCGGTTTTCTTCTCTAAGCTGATTATCATCACCGCCTTGGTCCCGATCTTCTCTTTCCAGAAGGTGGAAGGAAAGATGTTCAGCCCGCTCGCTTATACCTTGGGGTTCGCCTTGTTGGGAGCGTTGATCTTTACGTTGACATTGGTACCCGTCCTATCTTCCATGCTATTAAAGAAAGAGGTGCGTGAGAAACATAATCCGTTCCTCGCGTGGATCAATCGGAAGTCGATCGGTATTTTCGACTGGTGCCACGCCCGTAAGAAGCGGACGATCACGTTCGCCACGCTGGTAGCTGCCATAGGTATCTGGTGCTTCACCTTGTTGGGCAGCGAGTTTCTCCCGCAACTGAACGAGGGCTCTATTTATATCCGTGCGACCTTACCGCAAAGTATATCTTTGGATGAATCCGTTACGTTGGCCAACCAGATGCGCCGGAAGCTGGCGGCTTATCCGGAGGTTCGTCAGGTCTTATCGCAAACCGGCCGGCCGAACGATGGCACGGACGCGACAGGTTTCTACAACATCGAGTTTCATGTGGATATATATCCCGAGAAAGAGTGGGAAAGCGAACGCTCGAAAGCGGGTCTGATCGAGAAGATGCAAGAGGATCTGGCGATCTATCCGGGCGTGGATTTTAACTTCTCGCAGCCTATCTCGGACAATGTAGAGGAAGCGGCCAGCGGCGTGAAGGGTTCCATCGCCGTGAAGGTCTTCGGTAAGAACCTGTACGAGTCGGAGAAAAAGGCGGTAGAAGTTTTCAAGGTCTTGGAGACCGTAGACGGTATCGAGGATCTGGGCGTTATCCGGAATATCGGCCAGCCGGAGCTACGGATCGAGTTGAACGAGTCTCGTTTAGCCCGCTACGGCGTGGCCAAGGAGGACGTGCAATCCATTATCGAGATGGCGATAGGAGGTAAGAGCGCCTCCCTGCTTTATGAGGACGAGCGTAAGTTCAATATCATGGTCCGCTACGAATCCGCTTTCCGCCGTAGCGAGAATGAGATAGGCAAGATACTGGTTCCGGCGAAGGATGGTTCCATGATTCCTATCCGCGAGCTGGCGGATATCCATACGATTACCGGCCCGTTGATTATCTACCGGGATAACCACGCTCGTTTCTGCGCCGTGAAATTCTCGGTCCGGGGCCGCGACATGGGTAGCGCCGTGGCTGAAGCCCAGCGGAAAGTGGAGAGGCAGGTAAAGCTCCCCGAAGGCTATACCTTGAAATGGACCGGAGATTTCGAGAACCAACAACGGGCTACCAAACGCTTGGCCCAAGTCGTCCCCGTAAGTATAGCGATCATCTTCGTGATCCTATTCGTCCTTTTCGGCAACGCCCGGGATGCCGGACTGGTCTTATTAAACGTGCCTTACGCCGCCGTCGGAGGTATCTTGGCCCTATTAATCACGAGTTTCAACTTCTCGATCTCCGCCGGTATCGGCTTTATCGCCCTCTTCGGTATCTGTATACAGAATGGCGTGATCATGATATCGGACATCAAGAATAACCTGCGGGAGAGGCATCCTCTGGAAGATTCGATCAAGATGAGCGTGAAATCAAGGGTACGTTCCGTACTAATGACCGCCTCCATGGCCGCTATCGGCCTGCTTCCGGCCGCCTTGAGCCACGGTATCGGATCGGAAAGCCAGCGTCCTTTGGCGATCGTGATCATTGGCGGATTAATAGGAGCCACGTTCTTCACCCTCTTTGTCTTTCCGTTGATGGTGGAGGCTTTTTATCGACGAATGCTTTACGATAAGAACGGTAAATTAGTGCAACGTAGGTTGTAATTGCTATATTTGTAGCAAGAAAGTCCGGAACTATTAGGGAGGGCGACTGGAGTTATTATGCGAAAGGATTATACTTACTGATCTTTTCACGGCTGTGAAAAGATCATATCACAGAGGTGAAACGATCGTATCACAACCGTGAAAAGAACGTTTCACCTCTGTGATACGATTAGCATCACCCTAAGTACGCATTACTAATGATGGACATTCTTATTAATACATACGATACAATGGCGAAGATATTATTAGTAGAAGACGAGATAAACATCGCCTCTTTTATAGAAAGAGGCTTGCGGGAGTTCGGGCATGAGGTATATGTCGCTTATGACGGTGCCGCTGGTTGGGAACTGACACAGAAGAACGATTTCCAATTGCTGATTCTGGATATTATAATGCCGAAGATGAATGGCCTGCAACTTTGCAAACAGTACCGGCAACGGTTCGGTTACCATGCCCCCGTGATCATGCTGACCGCCTTGGGAACCACCGAGGATATCGTTAGCGGGCTGGATGCCGGGGCGGATGATTATCTGGTAAAACCTTTCAGCTTCCAAGAACTCGAGGCCCGCATAAAGGCGTTATTACGTCGATCGGGAAACGAATCCGTCCATATGGCTCTCCGGTGCGGGGATCTGGTCTTAGATCCTCCAAGCCATCGGGCTATACGGAATGGGCAGGTCATCGATTTGACCGTAAAGGAATATAGGCTCTTGGAATATTTCATACAGAACCAAGGAACGGCCTTGAGCCGGATGAACTTGCTAAAGAATGTCTGGGACAAGGATTTCGATACCAATACGAACGTGGTCGATGTTTACGTGAATTATTTGCGCACGAAGATAGACAAGGACTTCGAACCTAAGCTAATCCATACCGTGGTGGGTGTGGGCTATATGATGGAAGCATGAAGACAGGAAACAAGATCGCTCTCTTTTACTCGGCCATTACCATAGGCGTGATAGCCGTCGTGACGCTTGTCTTCTATTGGGTTTCCACGAGCTATATCTCTCGCCTGTACTATTCTTACCTGACGGAAAAAGCCTATGCCACGGCACAGAAGCATTGGGAGAAGGACGAGACCGACGACGAGAGCTATGCCCGTATCCAACAGCGTTACGAGGAAACCCTTCCCGTCGCTACCGAGATATTGCTGAACGCCGATAGCTTGGAGACCCGGCAAGTGCTGTCCCGTTATCTGGACGCCACGCAGGTGAGATCTCTATACCAAGAGGATATCGTTCACTTCAAGCACGATACGCAAATGGGAGCGGCTTTGTATTATCCCGACAACGAGGGGAATTTCATCGTGATTGTCCTTTCCGGGAATCAGTATGGGATGGATATCCAGCATCGGATCGGCTGGCTGTTGCTGGGATTGATATTGGTTAGCTCGGTATTGATCTATTTTGTCGGCAGACTATACGCGACCCGGATGGTAGACCGGATCGACGCTGCTTACCAAAGTGAGAAAGCGTTTATCAGCAACGCCTCGCATGAGTTGAACAATCCACTGACAGCCATTCAAGGCGAATGCGAGATCAGCCTGCTGAAAGAGCGCTCCCCGGAGGAATACCAAGCGGCATTAAGACGTATCGCCACGGAGACGAGCCGTATCATACAATTGATCAAACACCTGCTGTTCCTGTCGCACGGGGATAAGGAGATCCAGAAAAGCGCGATGGAGACGATCTTCCTAGCGGACTTCTTGATGCAGTTCTCCTCGGCCCGGATCTCGTTCTCCCCGGATAATTTCTCTTATATGATCCGTGCCAATCCCTATTTATTGAAGATAGCGATCAAGAATATCTTGAGCAACGCCTGTAAGTATTCGGACGATAAACCGGTAGAGATGCGGCTTCGAGGCAGTGTCTTGACCATATCCGACCGAGGTATCGGCATTCCTCCCGAGGAGTTGAAACGAATCTTCCAGCCCTTTTACCGGGCGAGCAATACCCGGGAATACGCCGGGCATGGTGTCGGGCTAAGCCTCTCGCTACGCATATTGAGCACCTATGGGGCGAAGGTGAATATTACTTCTGATCTAGGAATTGGGACGAGCGTGGAGATCGACTTTGGGTAGCCGTCAGGTATTCTTTAGCCGGACCTGTTATTTCGACAGACTCCGGCGTTACCCCTACCGCCTCTTCCGAAGATATAAGTCCGCGATCTACCAAGCGATCCAGTATTACCCTGTAAAAATCCTCATAATACGGCTTCAACCGCAACCCGTCGAAGCAATAGCGGACCTGTTTGGGCTTGGGGATAATGCTGGCCATAAAAATACACTCGGCAAGGTTTAACTGGGAAGGTTCCTTCGCGAAATAATAACGTGAGGCCTCGGCGGCTCCATAAATCATGGGGCCCCATTCGGCGATGTTCAGATAAACCTCAAACATCCGCTCTTTAGAGGTCAGATGATCGCTCTCGATCAGCCATACGATTAACATTTCCTCCAGCTTGCGGGCGATCGTCTTGTTACGGCTCAAGAATACATTCTTCACCAATTGCATGCTAAGCGTACTGCCGCCACGGGCGAAACGTCGTTCCTTGATATCCTGTATCAACGATTCCCGGATAGCGCTTGGAATAAAACCGTTGTGATAAAAGAAGCCGGCATCCTCACTCTGCATGATCGCTAAAGGAAGATAACGGGATACGGCGTTGAACGGGCGGAAAGAGGGATTCGCCGGACCGATCTCAAAAGAGCGTACCGGCTCGCCTTGCTCATAGACAGTATATTCAAATGGCTCATTCATCTTCCGCAAATTTGTATTCCCATAGGCAAGGATCTGGAAGTCCTTCGCTTTCAAAGTAGATTCCAAGATCAAGCTGTCTACCTGTCCGAAATCCAGATCCAATCGAAAATGATAGGAGAGGGTACCTTCTGTTCTCAGGCCTTCCAGATTGTAGAATAAGCCTTTAGGCAGGGAGGAGAACAGTTGATCCGCAGGGAAATCCCTTTTATTCACAGAGGTCGTGATTTGCCAACTGGTATCTTTAACGATCTTCAGATAAGGATGGAAATCCAGATGATTAAACCGGATATCACTGACGCTATCTAATTCGATATAGTTCTTACCGATGTTTGTCCGGAAGTGTATAGAGCCTTTATCCAGTAAGACCGTGTCCGGAGATATACGCTCTTGGTGGATGGTAAGCCCGCTCACATAGGCGCTTCCGAGTAAGGATTGTATGTCTTCTTCTATTTTAGGTCCCTTAAGCTCGAAGGCCAAGGTGTCGAAACGTACCGATGCCCCCCAACGATATTCCAGAAAAGGAAGAGGAATCTTCGTATGCTCGTCGGCGTAGAGACGGGCTTTCACGAGTCGCTCCTTATCAGAGAGAGAGCCTTCGCAAATCCATTCGCTACGAACTCCGTTCTCCGTGCTGTTTATATGCGTAGAGAATTGATTGTTAGCAATATTGAGTTCGGGTATTTCTAGTATTAGTTCATCTCCTTTATTACTATAAGAAACACATAAATCATGTACCAAGGCATTTCCGGGCAATAAATTGAAAAGGAGACTAAGGGAGCGTTCAGCCTTGCGTGCGTAATCCCGTTCCTTATCATCTACAGCTGTTTCCTTTGGCTCACCTGGGTGATTCGATGGTTTATAAAGGAAATCAAAATTAGCTCTCTCTCCCTTCTTAATAAAATGAATATGCAAATTATCCGCTTGTACACTCTCTATGGAAGGGGTAAGTAGCAATAATCTGCCAAGCTCCAGTTTCGCTTGAAGCCTGTCCGCATGTATCAACGTATCAGCATCAATCGGGATAACGGTCAATCCCTCCATACGTACGGTACTCAGCCCCATCAACCGGATCTTATCATAGCGTATGTCAAGATGATGCCTTTCGGCAAGTTTACTCAATTTATGTCCCGCATACGCCCCTAAGATCAGGTCGATGCCCCAAAATGCCATAAACAAGAGAAAGCCAATAAAAATAAGAACTGCTATAAAAGATCTTTTATGGGATTGATTCATGCTCATCTATATTGTTACCCAGCGGACAAAAGTACTATAATTAAACGAATGGATTTCTTTTTCGATAAACAATCAAGGGCTTAATTTAGTTATATTAAAAAACTAAAGTTATATGGCGTATAAGATCGCGTTTTTTGGTGCTAAACCCTACGACATCGCTTCTTTCGATAAGATCAATGAGCGGTATGAGTTCGATATTCGTTACTATAAAGGACATTTGAATATCAATAATGTCGTCTTAACCCAAGGGGTAGACGCAGTATGTATTTTCGTGAACGACACGGCTGATGCCGCCGTAATAGACGCTTTGGTTGCCAATGGTGTGAAACTGTTGGCGCTTCGTTGCGCCGGTTTTAATAATGTGGATTTGAATGCCGCCAGGGGGAAATTACCGGTCGTACGCGTACCGGCCTACTCACCCTATGCGGTCGCTGAATATACGTTGGCCTTGATGTTATCGTTAAACCGTAAGATACACCGGGCATACTGGCGTACGAGAGATGGCAACTTCTCCTTGAATGGCTTGATGGGATTTGATATGCATGGCAAGACCGCCGGTATTATCGGTACCGGAAAGATCGCCAAGATATTGATTCATATCTTAAAAGGATTGGGGATGCGTGTATTGGCAAACGACCTGTATCCGGATGAGAAATTCGCCAAGGAGGAAGGGATCACCTATGTCTCTTTAGACGAGTTATACAAAGAGTCCGATATCATTTCCTTGCATTGCCCGTTGACTGACCAGACCCGTTATCTGATCAACGACGATTCGATCGCCAAGATGAAAGACGGCGTAATGATTATCAATACGGGACGCGGGTTACTGATTCATACCAACGCCTTGATCGAGGGATTGAAGACCAAGAAAGTGTCCGCCGCTGGATTGGATGTCTACGAGGAGGAGGGAGACTATTTCTACGAGGATAAATCGGATAAGATTATCGATGATGATGTCTTGGCCCGTCTGCTCTCGTTCAACAATGTGATCGTTACTTCCCATCAGGCGTTTTTCACGAAAGAGGCTCTGCATAATATCGCCGAGACTACCTTGCGGAACATCAAGGATTTCGAGGAAGGCCGTCCCTTAGTAAACGAAGTGACCAAGTAAATTCTAAAAAGGAACTATTATTTATCGCTGATTTATTATATTTTTGTGGCCATTGCTTGGTGGGAACCCAGCAATGGCTTTTTTAATTCAGAGGTATATATATGGAAATAGATAGTCAGACAGGTTTGGTGTTGGAAGGTGGCGGAATGCGTGCCATATTTACGGTGGGAGTATTGGATTATTTTATGGATCATGATATTTGGTTTCCTTATACGATCGGAGTATCGGCGGGCGCGAGTAACGGTATCTCGTATGCTTCCCGCCAGCGGGGACGCTCCCGTTTTAGCAATATCGACCTATTGAAGAAATATAATTACATAGGTCTTCGTCATTTCTTACGGGGAAGGGGATATATCGATCTGAATTTCTTGTTTTATGTCTATCCGGATTTGTATTATCCGTTGGATTACGATACCTATTTCAAGTCCAAGGATCGGTTCGTTATGGTCACGAGCAATTGCTTGACGGGTAAAGCGGAATATTTCGAGGAGAAGAAAGATAAGAAACGTTTGGTGGATATTTGTAAAGCATCTTGCACATTACCGATCCTCTGTCCAATTACGTATGTAGACGGGATACCGATGGTCGACGGAGGCGTATGCGACGCTATCCCTATCCGACGGGCTATCGCCGACGGCTTCTCCAAGAACGTCATCATCCTTACCCGTAACAAAGGCTATCGGAAAGAAGAGAAAGATTTTTACCTTCCCGGCTTTATTTATAACAAATACCCGGCGATCCGGAAACAGTTGCGACTACGATACCGGCAGTACAACGAGGTCTTGGATTACATAGACCAACTGGAGGCCGAAGGAAAAGCTTTCATCATCCGTCCGCAAAGCCCGATTAAAGTCGGCCGTACCGGAAGCGACACAAAGAAACTGGAAGAACTATATGAGGAAGGCTACGAATGCGGAAAACAAATCACTCAATTGTAGAGACGGGGCATGCCCCGTCTCATCCCCTCAAAACAGTATTTTATTTACAACCTTGCAAATCCTTACTTAACCGCATAGCGCAGAAATTAGGACCGCACATCGTACAGTACTCTCCATCCGTAACAGCACTCTCCTTATAATACTGTAAAGCCCTTTCCGGGTCCAAGGACAAATTGAACTGGTCTTTCCAGCGGAAATCAAAACGGGCCTTGCTCAACGCGTTATCACGTACTTGAGCGCCGGGATGCCCTTTCGCCAAGTCAGCGGCATGCGCCGCTATCTTATAAGCGACCACCCCATTACGCACGTCTTCCTTATTCGGCAATCCCAAATGCTCCTTCGGCGTAACATAGCAGATCATAGCCGTCCCATGCCAAGCGATTTGCGCGCCACCAATAGCCGACGTGATATGATCGTATCCAGGAGCGATATCGGTCGTCAACGGGCCCAACGTATAGAACGGCGCTCCATGGCAGGCATACTGTTGTTCCTTCATATTCTCATGAATCTTATTCATGGGAACATGGCCCGGGCCTTCGATAATCACTTGTACGAACTGCTCCCAAGCTATTTTCGTCAGTTCTCCCATCGTGTGAAGCTCGGCGAATTGCGCCGCATCGTTCGCGTCATAGATAGAACCCGGACGAAGCCCGTCTCCGATAGAGACCGCCACGTCATATGCCTTTAGTATCTCGCAGATTTCGGCGAAATGTGTGTACAGGAAGTTTTCCTCGTCATGAAGCTGCATCCATTTGGCCATGATCGATCCACCTCTGGAGACAATCCCCGTCAGGCGAGTCGCCGTCAGCTCCACATGTTTACGCAACAAACCCGCGTGGATCGTGAAATAATCCACGCCCTGTTCCGCCTGCTCGATCAACGTATCCCGATAGATCTCCCAAGAAAGGTCCTCTACCTTACCATTCACCTTCTCCAAGGCTTGATAAATAGGAACCGTACCCATCGGAACCGGGCAGTTACGGATAATCCATTCGCGCGTCTCATGGATATTATCGCCGGTAGAGAGATCCATCAACGTGTCTCCGCCCCATTTACAACTCCATATAGCCTTCTCGATCTCCTCGTCGATACCGGAGGAAAGAGCGGAGTTACCGATATTGGTATTGATCTTTACCAAGAATTTCTTACCGATAATCATCGGCTCGGCTTCCGGGTGATTGATATTCGCCGGGATGATCGCGCGACCGGCGGCGATTTCCTTGCGGACGAACTCCGGCGTGATATACGACTTCAGTCCCAAAGCCTCGATTTGCTGGTTCTCACGAATCGCCACGTACTCCATTTCCGGAGTGATAATGCGCTTCTTCGCATAATACATCTGGGTGATATTCTTACCCTCTTTAGCCCGGAAAGGCAAGTATCGCTTGGGGAAACGCAGGGAATCCAGACTCGCGTCCGCCAATCGCTCACGGCCATAAGCGGAAGTCAATTCCGGCAATTGAACCACATCTTTACGCTTACCGTACCACTCCTCACGTATACGAGGAAGTCCTTTAGCGATATCAATCGATATCTTGGGGTCGGAATACGGGCCGCTCGTATCGTAAACGATTACCGGATTGTTCTTCTTGAAGATTCGCTCTCCATGCTCATCCAAAGTTACCGTGTCCAACAATTTAATCTTACGCATACCAACCTTGATCTTATTGATCTCGCCCGGGACATAAATCTTTTCCGAGGACGGATAGGAAATACGCATATTCTTTTTAGTAGCCATATGTATTTAGTTTAGTACTTATTGATTTCCTCTATAAACCGGCGGGTTTCCTCCACGGGATCGGGGGCATTGATAATCGCGCCCGAAACAGCGATTCCGGTTATACCCGTCTCCATCAAAGGGCCTACGTCTTCCAGCGTAATACCACCTATCGCGAAGATAGGAATATCAATGCCAGCCTCCTTGCATTGAGCGATAATTTTACGATAACCTTCCAGACCTAAGATGGGACTCAAATTCTTCTTGGTACCCGTAAAGCGATACGGCCCTAGTCCGATATACGAGGCGCCTCGTTCTACGGCCAGCCGGATATCCTCGAACGTGTTAGCCGTAGCCCCGATATAGAAGATGGCATTGGAGTCCAACTTGTCTTTCAGTACTTCCCAAGCGATATCCAAGGGAATGTCATTCTTGCCTAGATGACAAGCCGTAGCGCCACATGTCACGGCGGCTTCCAGATCATCGTTTACGCAGAAATCCACGATTCGCTCACATTCGTCCGCGCAGATAGTGGCACATTTACGTACGGTATCCTCATAGATCCCGTCTTTCATACGCAATTGTATCCACGAACATCCTCCTTGGATTGCCATGCGTACCTCGTCGCATTCCGTATATTTAGGTGTACGATGCGTTATAAACATCAAGCGGTTACTCCCACCAAAAGGAGGGCGTAATCCGGTTGTTCTCCGACCGACTCTTCCATTCTCATCATATCCGAAATAATAATTTAAGGCCATACTTGTAATCGTTTGAATTGTTTTATGAGTTGATCCGCAACAAGAAGGGAGGGATCGTTTCCCCAAAGGGCCCCGAGAACGGCGACACCGCCGAAGGGGATATCTCTTAATTTCGTTATTGTTTGTGAGCAGATTCCTCCCAAGGCGATCACCTTATCATCGATGATGCCCTTCGCATTTCGCAATCCATCTAAGGGGAATCCGCTACCATATCCTTCTTTGGATATACTCTGAAAGATCGGACTAAGGAATACATAGTCGCATACCGGTTTATACTCGATAATCTCTTCCAGACTATGGCAAGAACGACTTATACTACCTTTATATAAAGGTGGAGCTTCCGGGTTCCTCTTGTTCAAATGGACTCCTCCTAAAGCCCTTTCTTCTGTCAAGGTAAACCAATCATGAAGAACGATCCTGTCGTAATAAGCCGGAGAGATTTTATCCAATAAGCCCTCCAATTCATCACGTTTACAATCCGGTTTACGTAGATGTAAACGAGACATTCCTTCCGCGAATAGAAGTTCGATCAAAGAAGCTTCATCCGCGAAAAAATAAGGTGTAGTAATTACGACCAGCTTATTCATGATTCCATCGGATTTTATGAAGGGCAGAGGGTGAGAAGAAGTGGTTTACAGGTCCGTGCCCTTTTCCCATGCATACATTTGCCCCGTGAACGAGCGCGTTATTCATATATTCCTTGGCTAATCGTACGGCTTCCACCAATGAATGGCCGAGTGCCATATAAGCGGCGATGGCGGACGATAGCGTACAGCCCGTTCCATGGGTATTGAAGGTCTCCACTGTTGGCGAGACCAGACAAATCGGATTATTCTCATTGATAAATAACCGATCCACCGTTTCTACTCCGGGAATATGCCCCCCCTTGATCAATAGAGCGTTACATCCTTTTTCCTGCAATTTCCGGGCGGCAAGTAAGATATCCGCCTCGTTATTGATTTTTATACCGGAAAGATATTCCGTCTCGGGAATATTCGGAGTAAGCAGTGTCGCTTTAGGGAACAACTCATCCATGATGGTTCGGATGGCGTCATCCTCCAATAATTTACTTCCGCTCGTGGATATCATCACTGGATCTAAAATGATAGAAGTCTGTTGGAAGGAAGGTAAAGTCTCAGATACGACCTTTACGGCATCCTTGTTATGTAGCATCCCTATTTTTACGGCATCTACGATGAAATCCTCAAGAATAGCTTCGATTTGTCCTCTCAAAATCTCGGGAGAGATCGCTTGGATCCCTCGCACTCCCTGTGTGTTTTGAGCGGTTATAGCCGTTATCGCCGAGGCTCCAAAAACCCCCAGCGAGGAAAAAGTCTTAATATCCGCTTGTATTCCGGCACCACCGCCACTATCAGAGCCCGCGATCGTTAAAGCTACCGGATAACGGTACATTTCATTTTTATCCATCTAACATTCGTTTTTCTTACGGCGGCATTACCCGCATCAAGTAGTAAGGGTATGATCTCAGCCCATATAGTATGGCACCCCTTCGACGACGCAAACTTAGTGAAAAAAATCGATATTAAGATATTTCCGGCTTTTAAACGATAATTTTAACGCAAGGTTATACTTCCATAAATCGTAGACGGGAGCCTTCTGGTTTTAGAAAGCTTCCGTCATATTCATATAAACCGCCATCCCTTTTTGGTTCGGGTCTTTGCCTACGTCTAGGCGGAAGTTCTTGCCGGGTTGCATTTGGATACGTAAGCCTACGCCGTAGTTGAACTTCCATTTATTCCAGTCTACGATAGGAGCGTTTCCGATCGTACCCGTGCCGACCCAGCCAACAAAACCACACTTCGCCCAGAAATTACCGCTCTTATATTTCTCCACGCTGCCGAACATATGACGATACTCCAGAATCCCATACGCCATGGTCTTGTCACGGTACTTGCCCCAATAGTATCCGCGAAGATCGAAAGGAGAGCCAAACGAAGGAAGCTCCGTAAAAGGAACGTTTCCCACACCGATTTGTGTCTTGGCGATCCATGCCAAGGTGCTACGAGGACGAAATACTTGCTGGAACTGGCGGTATTCTAACTCGAACATCTCATAATTATATGCACCGCCTAAATACTTTCCATACACTTTAGCGATCGCGCTTAGTAACATACCGGAACTTGGGGTCGCCACGTCATTTCGTGTATCGTATTGAATCAAGCCGCCGACACCGATATTGACATAATCTCGTTTGAACTTATTGAAATAAGGATCTTCGGCCATCACCGGGTTGATATCATCTGATTTGCTGAAATTAATATCAAAAAGAGGACCCGTATATAAATGAGGCCTAACTTCCCATACGAAACGGGGATATAGTTGGAAAGAACTCTTATGGAATTTCGTTGTCGAATCGCTTTTCTCGATTTGCTCGATCGTCTCATAGCCTTTCCCGAAATAATGCGAAGGTTCGTTCCGATAACCGTAACTGATATAAATACGGAAGCGATTCTCGTTGAAGAATAAGGTACCGGCACCGGCAAAAACGAACGTCCCGTTTAAGGTGATGTTAAATCCCGCAGGGATAAACGATCGTTGGGATATCGTATCATTCTTGTTTAAGCGAAAGCTAGCCAAAACCGCGCCACCTACGCCAAAGGAGGCTTCCGGCGTGTAAGACGGTCCGCCAAGGATAGACCACCAGATCCTTTTGTTGGCCCGTATGGAGTCTTTATGTAATTGTTTATGATAACGTTGTATTTGCTTTTCGGTCATAGGCTTACCATCCAGCATCAGCACTTCTTTCGGAATCGTGTCATTGGAAATGCCTTGCGCCTTTACGGAAAAGGCGAATAGAAGGCAGGCCATATAAATTAAAAGATATCTAAACATTATTTTAATCAATATTTAGAGAGCAAAAGTACGAAATCCTCCTAATATGTATTCTTAAAGAATCCCTAATAAAAAAGAATAAACAGCTAAAAAGAAATGCTATTACAGTCTGGGGGGTGTAGAGACGTAGCGTGCGTGCTGCGTCTCTACAGCTAAGATTGGTATAAGACCTTGCCCTCTTCGGATATTAACAGCAAGGTTAGTTCGCCGTCGGGAAGGATGGGAGCGCAATACGATTTACATTTTTGTAAAAGTAATGGAAAGAAACGATTTTGTTCTTTTTCCGCAAGAAGCTCCCATAATTCACGGGCCAACGTAATCCGATTGATTGCATCTACGGTCGCCTCCTCGCATTTCGCTTCTTTCGCTACATCTTGAAGGAAGCCTTTGTTCATGACGACTTTTTTGCTGTGTGTATCTAGGAAACCTTCCGCAAGTTTCACCGCCTTGCCGATCATGATACCTAAGATAACCTGCTTGAAACCTAAATCGGCAGCGATCTTTAGCGTCTCTCCGATAAAGTTCCCGTAATGGACGAATGATTGTGGAGGCAAAGAAGCGTATAAGCTCCGAAGGTAGCGTTCACTCTTCGCCCCGGAATTAATAACCAACGTCTCGCAACCTATCGCTTTGGCGACACTGGCTTCTTTCCGTATCGAGGCGATAAAAGCATCCGATGAGAAAGGACGCACGATTCCGGATGTCCCGATAATGGAGATTCCCCCGATAATTCCAAGTTTCGGATTGAAGGTACGTTTCGCCAACTCCTCGCCACCGGGAACTGAGACCGTGACAATAGCGACGGAATCGGGTGAGGGCAGGAGTGGAATCAGCTCTTGCCGGATCATCTTACGGGGCGTGGCGTTTATAGCCGGGCCGCCGACTTTCAAGCCGAGTCCCGGAAGGGTCACGGTTCCGACTCCTTCACCTGCTTGGAAGATGACTCTTCCCGTATCGTCGCTTTCTGTTTCTTGACAATATTCTTCTTGTGCCATTACCGTGGCACGCTTGTGCCATCGGCTTGGCACAGCTGTGCCATCACCGTGGCACGACTCTGCCACGGCGATGGCACAACCGGATGCATCGAGAGATAATTGAACAGTAACCCGGATCCGGCTATGATTCGTCACGTCCGGATCATCCCCAGACTCCTTGATCACGGTACAGGTGGCGGAACACCCGGCCCATTCGGTATAGGCTACCGGCAACGTTATCTGTTCTCCCGAGGGTAATGTTATCTGGCTTTCTGTTTGTTCCTTCCTTGATAATAAGGCCAATAAAGCGGCTTTTGCGGCGGCGGTAGCACAAGCTCCGGTCGTATATCCGCTTTTCAAGGGAAAGAATTCGGGTAATAGGCGTTCGATTTGTTTGCGCAATCCGTCTTCACCATACACTCGGTAGAAAGTTTCCGGTAATGCGGGACGCTTCACGACAAATACTGGTATTCCGAATTGGCGGGCAGCGTTCACTTTATCCGTAAAATAGCCGGAGAAACCACTTTCCTTTGTCAAGATCGCATCCGGATGGAGTTGCTCCAACAACTTTAACTCATCCTCACCTTCTCGATAGAAAACCAGACGTTCTTGGGGGAAGCCCTGCTTCTCGGCCAACGACAAAGATTCCTCCCGCTCCAATATACGGAACCAAGTGGTATGCGATCGCCAATAAGGGCGGAGCGGGGCAAGGGTGTTCACGCCACTGAGGGCAAGTAGCCGTTGGATACCTTTGTTTTCCATTTGGTGAATTGCGTCTGCATAACTATCGCACCAAATCAAGTCCTCATCACGAGGTGGATACCGACGTTCGTAACGGATCACCGGAATCTGTAAACATTTCGATACTTTTTCGATCGTTTGGTGTAACACTTGAGCGAAAGGGTGTGCCGCATCAATCAATAGCTTAATCGCGTGGTCACGACAAAAACACTCCATTTCCTCCGCATTCATGGCTCCGGTCAAACGGATTCCATGCGCGCATTCAATGGATTGCAAAGTTCCTTTCGTAGAATAGTAATAGGTAGCGGCTGCCTCGTCCGCTACCCGCACAGCCACACGACCTTCTGTCGTTCCTCCAAGGATCAGTATCATTACTTACGGAAAAGATGTTTGAATTCATCCGCATATAAGCGGGATAGACCCTTGCGATTATCGATGGCATCCCCGACGACAAGTAATGTTGTCAGTGTAAGATGATTCTCTTTTACGATTTTCGCGAGATCTTTCAGTTGCCCACGGTAGATCCGCTCGTCTTTCCATGTCAATTTATAGCAAGCGGCTACCGGAGTGGTTGGAGCGTAATGTCGCGATAATTCCTCTTGGACCTTCTCTACGACACCGGCGCTTAAGAAGATACACATCGTACTTTGGCTTTGAGCCAGTTTGTGCAGCTGCTCTTTCTCAGGCATGGGCGTACGTCCTTCGCCACGAGTGAGGATGATCGTTTGTACTTTCTCCGGAATCGTGAACTGGGAATAAAGAGCGGCGGCGGCGGCTTGGAAAGAGGAAATACCCGGAGTGATATGATAATCCATCCCGTATTGATCAAAGTAATTCATTTGCTCTTGAATAGCTCCATAGATGCAAGGATCGCCCGTGTGCAAACGAACGACAAACAATCCTTTATCATAAAACTCTTTCATCAACGCAAACTGTTCTTCCAGATTCATATCCGCCGAGCTTCGCACCGTAGCGCCTGCCTTCGCGCATAAGGTAAGTTCTTTCGGGACGAGGCTTCCTGCATACAGGATCAAATCCGCTTTCTCCAACATTTGCCGTCCGCGGATAGAGATCAAGTCCGGATCGCCGGGACCGGCTCCTACGATCTCGATATGTCCCTTGCGGCAGGCCGTCCGATCTAACGCTACGGCAAAGGTATATTCATTTCCTTTCCCTAAATCCGCTTTTTGCTTCTCGACCAAAAGCGGACCGCCATGAGCCGCATAAATGGCGGAAGCTTCCGATACACTTGGGGATTCGGTTACCTCCAGTACCTTCTCCGAGGGATTGGGTACCGGGATATCTTTCAGCTCCTCCGATGTATAGGTGTGGAAAGGGCATTCCATAACTCCATAAGCCAGTAATGTCAGCACCGGTTCGCATTTCTTCAAATCGATTGTATTTACATCCGCCAAAGCTTCCGGATATAGGCGTTTATCACGCAATACATCTTTAATATGTTCGTAAACGACCGTAGGATCGCCTTGCATATCCTTGCGGCAACCCATTCCTAGGTGGAGGACTTTCGGTATATAGGTGATCGTAGGGATGGATGTATCGTATTGTTGGGGGCTGACAATAATCAATAACTCATAGTCTTGCTGCGGTATTGCCTCGAAGGAATAAAAGATAGAGACATGAGACGGGACCGTACGCTCCAAATAATCCGTTCCTTTATCTCGTATATCAAGGAGTAGCGCTGTCGGTTTTCCATTGACAAAAGTGGAGATGGCGGCATTGCTATCTTTGGCGATCAAGGTCCAATCGTATTTCTTCCCTAATGTATCGAGCGCCCATAGGTTTGCGTTGTCGCTTTGTGTCGTAATAATCGCTTCGGCTCCTAATAGGTTCGCTAACTCTTTGGAAAGATCGTTCGCTCCACCGATATGTCCGGATAAGACAGGAATCACGTATTTGCCGGTACTATCTATACAAACCACGGCCGGATCGGTATGTTTATCTTCCGCGAAGGGAGCGATACTGCGTACGCAAATTCCCATCGCTCCTATAAATACCAAACTACTGGATTCGTGAAAAACCTCTTTTGAGAAAGAGCCGAATGGTAAGATCTTCGCCTCGGGATAAGAAGCAAGAATTCGCTCAGCAAGCACCCGGCTGCTATCGGATATTGGAATAATTGATATTGTACTCATAATTTATAAATAACATTCACGGTAATCGTATTAAAATCATCAATCGTGATACGGGTTTGGGCGGATATCCGAAGACCGGTTTGGCGGACCGCTTCCTCTAAAAGCGCTTTGCTTTCGTCGGATACGGAGTTGAAGACGATGACACCGTTCTCTTTCATCTTTTTGGAAACTACCATAAGGATCTCCACTAATTTCCCGCCATGTCCGCCGATAAAGATTGCATCCGGAGCCTCCAACGCTGATAAATCCACCGATAAGAAATCTCCGATTATAGCCTCGATACCCGGAGTCCCAAAACGACGACAATTCTCAGTCATTAACTTTCGTCCCTCTTCCCGGATCTCAAAACTCGTGATATGCAAATGCGGGAACAGCAATTTAGCCTCTATCGAGACAGAACCCGTGCAAAAGCCGATATCCCAAAAACGTTCCCGGTTTCTCAGATCCAGCATGCTTAAAGATAACAAACGGATCGGCATTTTGGTTATCATCTTCTCCCGTCCGTTCAAATGCTCGAACGCAGAATCCGGCAGGCCGAACTTACGGGAATGCCCGTCACGCTCTTTCCGGAGAATCAAGCAATTCGGATGAACGAAATTATTCATTGCCGCAGCTTGTATACTGAATTGGCGGATGCTCTGCCGTTCGGTATTTCCTAACCGTTCTCCCACGAACATGGTATAATTATCATAGCCGTATTCCAGCATCCGGCGAGCGATAGTCGTAGGCGTATATTCCCGATCCGTGAGCACGCCTATCTTAGACGCACTTTCGATCAAGGCACGATCGAACTCGTGCCAAGGCCGTCCGGTAAGGGAGACGATCCGCATATCGTGGTAAGGCATCAATAGATTTTGTGCCAAGAGTTGCAAGGAATTAAATGACGGGTACAGGCGGATTTGCGCATCCGGCAATCGGTTTTGAATCGTAACGGCGAATCCGAAAAACAAAGGGTCTCCGGAAGCGAATACAACGATGCTTTCCCGACCGTCGTACGAACGATAGCGATCGAAGACCTCGTCCAACGGGACTTTTATATCGATCCAGTCCGCTTTCTCGGGCAAGAGCGAACGTACGATCTCATGATGCCGCACGCCTCCGGAGAACACCCGGTGGGACGAGATTATCTCCAATATCTCCGGCGGAAAGTATTGCCGCATATTATCATCCAGCCCTATGACATAAAATCGGTTCATACGTCTCTTCCCGGCTTTAATTGTTCTGCGTCATTAAAACAAAGGATGGCATTCACTAGCGTAGCCGCTAAATTACTACCTCCTTTACGACCTTCCACGATTAGTTTCGGTATACCGATAAAAGGTTTCACCATATGTTTGGATTCCTGCACATGTACGAAACCTACCGGAGCCGCGATAATGCCAGCTGGAGTGGCTTTACCTTTACGTATTAAATCGCATAATTCCATAAGGGCGGTCGGGGCGTTCCCGAAGACAAACAGAGCGGTCGGATGCTCTTCCACGGCCCGACGAATACCGGCTTGAGTACGGGTAATTCCTTTGCTCGAAGCCATCTCAGCGACCCGCTCGTCTTGAAGATAACATTTCACTTCGACACCCAGACGTTGCAGAGCTCCCTTACGAATGCCGGAAGCAGCCATCGTGACATCGGTGATGATCGTAGGAACTTCCCCGCCGCTGATCTTATTATATAATGTAGAGACAGCATCCGGGTCGGCATAAAGGATATTTTCCATATCGAAATCGGCCGTCGTATGAATGGCATGGAGTAACGCCCATTTCTTATCCAACGGGATCTCTTGGTTTTTCAATTCCTTCTCGATCGTACGGAAACTACGGATCATGATGTCCTGTCCGATACCCGTATCCGTTTTCTTTTGTTTGATCTCGCCATAATATCCCCGGGGAGTGATCATATGATTCCCGGAAAGATATGTTTGTGAGTTTCCGATCAAGACTACCGTGAACATATCGATCTGCTCGGGGTCCAGATCCGCAAGCGTAGTGACGAATACTTCTTGCTCCTCCCGTCCGGCCTGACGTACATAACCGACCGGAGTCTCCGGCTTGCGTTCTTGCAGGAACAATTCTTTTAAGCGATAGAGTTGCCAATAACGTCCCTCGCTTTTCGGATTATAGATCGCCGTAACAAAATCGGCCATGGCCGCCGCGTGAATCCGTTTCTCGATCAGTTCCCAAGGAGTCATCAAGTCTGAGAGGGAAATCACACAGAAATCATGTCCGATAGGAGCGCCAAGCAAGGACGCAGCTTTCTGGAAAGCGCTGATGCCCGGATACGACTCGATCTCGATCTCGCTTCCGGATTCTTTCTTCATCTCGTAAATCAGAGGAGTCATGCCATAAATGCCGGCGTCACCGGAACTGATCACGCAAACCGTCTTTCCCTCGTTGGCATAAGCGAAAGCTTGCTCGGCACGAGCTTGCTCACGTTTCATACCTGTATCTATACATTCCGTTCCCTCACGAAGCAAGTGGGTGATAAAACGGAAATAATATTTATATCCTATGATGACATCCGAGCTTTGGATAGCGGCCAAAACCGCAGGCGTTATATCGGCCTCGCTACCGGGGCCGATTCCGGCGACTATAATCTTGCCTTTATTCATTCAAATCTATTTTATAATACAATGTTCTCAATAAATATAATACAAATATACAGGCTTTACTTCTTTCTTCTCGCTTTTCGCCTGATATATTTTATCGCAAGCCATACACCGGATAAGGAAACGAACATGCCTCCCAACATGGTTCCCCACATCACGATATTCCATAAGACCGGATGATCTACCAAGAATTTCAGATTCAAGCTATGCAATGCCGGATACATCCAATGGTTCCAACGAGACGGGGTATTTACATAACGGTATTGTCCATTACGGGGATTAATGTAATAACAACTATTATCCACGTCTTGAATGGATACTTTCCAGACCGGGAGTTCTAAATTCCTTTTTCGTGAGATATAATACGTATCATAAGCATCCAACAATTTGATATCAGCCGTGGTCCCGATACCATGTATCTGAGACAATACGGAACGGATTTCTTCCGGTCGCAGGTTCAATAAAGATATCCCGTCACTCTTATTTGCGTTCACGACAAAATCCTTCGTGTCTGTTTGTACGATGTAAAAGGGTATATCACCAAAACTACTCCATTCCAATTGACGGATCTGGCCGGGATAGGCTTGTATGACCGCCCTGTAATCCAACGGATAATCGAGTGGGGAAGGAGCCATCTTCCGCAGTTCTTGAACCGGGTTTATATCAAGCTTGGCTTTCAACCCCCAATCCTGTACACGAGCCAAAGACATCATACCACTAAAGCAGAAGGTGAGGACGAATAAGCCGAATAACACCCCAAGAATATGATGCCATTTATACCAGAACTTCTTATAAGGGGAAATCAAATGACGTCTCCTCGCTAACCGGAAATCCCGTATTCCTAAATAGATCCCGGCGATACACATAACGCACCCGATTCCGGATAACCAGACAACTACCTTTATCCATAATTCAGCGTCTTGCCGCAAGGAAGTGAAATAGACCCAATGAGGGATCGCCCCGAGCCAAGCCCAGAAACGACTGTTTTTATCCGTATATTGCAAAACCTCCCCGGATTTAGAGGATATGTATAATTCATGTCGTTCCGGATCGGCGAAATGGAATTTATAGATCGGAAATTCCTCTTTTAAACGACCGAATGGAATCCATTGGTCCAAGGTGTACAAGGAATCTACCTTCGCTATGGAAGAGGTATTCCATAGTGATGCCACACGTTGGATACGATTCCAGTCGATTACGGGTAATCTTTCCGTCGAGTCGGCAGGAATATCATAGCTCCCTTTCTCCGTCTGGAGATGAAAAACAGTTTGTCCCAAATAGCTGTTCAAGGTAACATGGCTTATCCGCTCGTTCTGCGGTAAACGTTTCTCTATCTGGTCTAACGAAGGAAGATTCTCCGGAGAGAGAATATCCATCTTCGCCCGTTTATCGGCCCGGTCCGCTCGCGGGAACGTATGGTAGATCATTACCAATCCCGATAGGAACCAAACGAGGAACAGGATACTGAGCGCCGTGCCCAGTATCCTGTGTATAAATTGCATGATCTTTGTCAATAGATTCATGAGCGTATGTTCTATATATTATAATGTATAAGAGATAGCTACTTGGAAATTACGAGGCATGCTTGGCACCATCTGTTGTCCGAGCGCTTGGTTATAATAATTGTTGTCAAACAAGTTATTCAAGTTGAATGTAAGGTGAATATTGTTGTTCAACAAATAAGACATACCGAAATCGGTTACCCAATACGGATCGAACCAAGAGTTGTTTGACGTATTACGGTATACTTTACCGGTATAACTGCTACTCAAGTGAAATTCCAGATTCTTCAAGACACCCCGAGGGATGGTATAACTGCCGTATGCGTAGAAAGTCTGGTTCGGTACGTTGCTCTGCCAGTTTCCTTCTTGGCTATTCAATTGTTGCTTTGTCTCATCCGGGTTATTGCCATAGATAGCCTCGATCAATTCCGGATCCTTTATTTCTTTCATCTCCCGGATCTTGGAGTCGTTCAATCCATAACCGATCGTCAGCGCTAAGGTGCTTACCGGAGAAAGAGTGACATCAAAATCAAAACCTTTGGAATCTTGTACACCCACCTGTCCGATTACACTCATCGTGGTAGTCTCGCCGTTTACTTCCTCTTGATAGTTGTTGGTCAACGTAGCCGTACTGTTCATCTTCCGGATATAGAACAAGCTGGCATTGGCGCTTAATATATTGTTCAATTGATATTTAAGACCCACCTCGGCTTGGTATCCTTTCTCCGGCTTAAATACTTCCTCATTGCGAGCAGGCTCGAAACGATTTCCATCACCTCCTACATAAATGACGTTATCTTGATAGAACGTACGGATCGGCTTGAAGAAAGAGGCGAAAGACGCATAAATGGATGTATTCGGATGGGGCAGATAGACCGCTCCGAAACGATAAGTCAACGCCTTATTCTTTATCATATTGAAGCTTGAATGCTCCTCATACTCACGTCGTCCGGTAGGAGTTGTAGCGCTGGCGGACATATAACGGAAAAAGTCGTAACGTAGAGCGGCTAATACCTTCCATTGCTCGTTGAACTCAACCATATCTTGAAGATAAAGGCTGTTGGAATAATGATGCGTAACCGTTGCTTTAGAGAATTTGCTGGTCATATATCCCATGCTATGCGGATCATAAACGGATACATGCGAATAAAGGCCGGGACCCTGAACATCATCCCCTAAATTATAGCCCGAATAGCTGGTACGATTCAAGACGACGAAAGAGTAACCTCCCATATACGTATGCTTTATCTCACCCGTCTTGAATTTACCGCTCAACTCGAGCGTATTGGCGACAGTCTTGGAGATATGGGAGAAGCGAAGCGGGAAAGAAAGATATACGCTGTCCAAACAGATATATTTTTTCTGGCCGTTTTTCATATAATAATGATCATAGATCGGATCATCACTTTCGAGATAGTCGAGGGCTTCCGTCCCAAAATAGTTGATATCGTCGTTATTGTAAGAAAGGCGATCTGTTAGTTTCGCGCCGTTCCAAAAAGTATGTGTGTATTGCGTCGATACGTTCCATGCGTGATTCTTCATAAAGTCGGACTCGTTATTGTAGCGAGCCTCACGGTCAAGTCCCGGTAGCATCTCATTTTTATGGAGATATAACTGTCCTGTTTGCACATTATATACATCATTTGCCATTAAATCGGGAAGACCGATCTCCGTCCCATAGAAGTCGCGGTTAAAACCTCCGCGAACATCTAATATGTCACGTTCCGTCATTTTAGCTTGCAATGCCAGATAACCGGAAAAGCGACGGTTGCCATTATCACGCCAGCCCTCTTGATCGGAAAAGTTGACATTGGCGTAATAATTGACCGGACCGACCAATTTACCGCCCATGCCAAGTGTCGCCTCTTTATTCTCGTAACTACCGTAGGCCAATCGAGCATTAACGCTCTGTTTCTCTGACGGGGATTTACGAACGATATTCAAGGTTCCACCTACGGCTGAATGTCCGTAAAGTACAGAAGCCGGTCCCTTTAATAATTCAATAGACTCGATACAGGATAGATCGGGTACGGGATAAGAGTTGTTTATTGCCGAACGTTCATCGCGGATACCGTCTATCATCATGATAGAATGATCGAAACCACGGATCGACAATTGTTGAAATGCGCCATAAGATGTCTGGAATCGTACGCCCGGCATAAAGCGTACCGCATCTTGGATATTACGGATACCTCGCAACTCCAAACTACTCGCCGTAATGCTATTAATTGAAATAGGAAGATATTTCATAGGTACGTCCAACTTCGTGATTTGTGGACGTGGCTTGCGTGCGGCGGTCGCTACGACTTCTTGAATATTGAATGTCGTATCGGCGAAATTCGTGTACTCATTCTTGTGTTGTGCCTGCATCGTACTGATACATAAGGCTGTCAACGGTAAGATTGTCAAAACTCTTTTCATATATTTAGCATTATAACTGTTTATTGTATGCATGTGAAATCCCTTTCGAAAGAAATTCCATTTTCCTTCGAATGAAAATTTAGTTTCTTTCGGAAGGAATTACTTTTTCTTCCGAAAGGAATAAAACATAGATTTGGAGAACTTTTTTAGTCCTTCTCTACCGCATAAGCTTTCTTCTTATCAACGATATCGATCATCTTATGTTTAGCCATGAAACGGGCATGTTCGATGAAGATCTTCTGAATATCCGGATTCTGTCCCAGACCTTCCATAAATACGCTTACCTCGTAGCCTTTCTTTTCCAGTTCCTCTTTCCAATCACCGGCGATATCGTTTTTCGCATGGTCTCCGGCGACAAACATAAATGGCATCAACAAGACTTTCTTCGTTCCATTGGCCTTTACTTGGGCTACCATCGTATCAAAAGTAGGATAGCCCTCGATGGTTCCTACGGAATAATCCTTGAATCCCTTCTCCTTCAACATATAATCCAACATGGCATATTGAGCCGTCGCCGGAGTATAAGTGCCATGGCCTACCAATAAAGTAGCGCCTTCTTTCGCCCCATTTTTTGTGATAGCGACGATTACCGCCTCATAATCCTCCGGTGTATACAATAAAGGATTACCGATACGAATCTCCTTGAAAGAAGATTTCATGGTGGCAACATCCTTACGTAAGGATTCCATCTCGATACCTTCGATTATATTCGTGGATTGGATCAAGACATGTGTATAACCATCAGTCTTTAATTTTTCCAAGGCCTCGATCGGGTTCAGTTTCTCTACGCCACGAGCTTTTAAGCGGCGCATTACAATGCGAGAAGTCCATGCCTCACGCAACTCAACATCTTTGAAAGCTTCTTTCGCTTTTTGATTGATCGCGTCGATTGTCAAGGCACGGGTATCATCATGGGTTGTTCCAAAATGTACCATCAATAAAGCGGCCTTATCGCCCGGTTGTAAAGAGGCGAATAAATCGGATGCTACAAAATTCTCGCCATCGTGCGCACGACAAACTAGGCTGATGACCAGCAGGAAGAAAGATAGTAAGTGTTTCCTCATCATATGAATATATTAATAATTAGATTACATATCAATCCCACGGAGACAACGTATTATTCTGTCTCCAACATCTTTTAGATATAGGTGATATTTCTATCCTCTTAATTACTCCTAACCCCGGGAGGAATTAATCATTACTTCGCTTGGCAGGTTTCCTGACTGGCTCGGAAAGCAACCTTCCCATCTTTCTTAAGACAGTGGCATAGCAGAACGCTTTCCTTTTCAAGAGCTTCACAGTAGCGGGCACTGTTCCGGATTCTAACCGGATTCCCTTTTATAGAGTTGTCGGTAGACAAACTCTATCACCTAAGCGGTCGCAAATTTATATAAATAATCCCGAAAAGTAACAACATCTTTCAAAGAATCCCTGTTTCAATAGCATCTTTTTTGTTTAACATCAAATAAATAGATATGGAATGGATAACTAATTTACTTCAACATTATCCGGAGCTAGCTATTTTCATAACCTTAGCTCTCGGTTTCTGGATTGGCAAGTTTAAGATAAAGAAGTTCACGCTGGGAACGGTTACCAGCGTATTATTGGTCGGTGTATTGATCGGGCAATTGAAAATCGATATAAGCGGACCGTTAAAGTCCGTCTTTTTCTTGATGTTCCTCTTCGCTGTAGGATATAGCGTTGGGCCACAGTTCTTCCGGGGATTGAAAAAGGAAGGTCTTCCTCAAATGCTTTTCGCCGCCGTCATGTGTATATTTTGTTTGATCGCTCCTTTTTTGTTAGCGAAACTTATGGGATATAACGCAGGCGAGGCCGCAGGATTATTGGCGGGCTCCCAGACGATGTCGGCAGTATTAGGAGTTGCCGAAGATACGATCGGACAGATGAATATTAGCGATACGGATAAAAGTGCTATGGTAAATGTAATGCCCGTGGCCTATGCGGTAACTTATATTTTCGGTACGGCAGGATCCGCATGGTTAGTGAGTGATATCGGGCCACGTCTTTTAGGAGGACTCGACTACGTGAAAAAAGCGTGTAAAGAGCTAGAGGCTAAAATGGGAAATAACGACGAGAGCGAGCAACCGGGCTTTATGCCAGCCGCCCGTCCGGTAACTTTCCGGGCCTATAAGATTAGTAATGAATGGTTCAAGGATGGCAAAAGCGTAAAGCAGTTGGAGGTATATTTAGACCAATTGGGACGGCATTTGTTCGTGGAGCGTGTCCGTATTAATAATGTAGTAACCGATGTTAAACCGGATTTGGTTTTACATACCGGAAATGAGGTTGTTCTAAGCGGTCGCCGGGAATTCGTGATCGGAGAGGAGAACTGGATTGGCGACGAGGTCAATGACATTGAATTGCTTGATTTTCCGGCAGAGACGTTACCCGTACTAGTGATCCATAAGGAATACGTGGGGAAAAAGATCTGCTATTTACGCAATCAATCGTTCATGCATGGTGTTAGCATCAAGTCCGTAAGGCGTGCGGGTATCAATATCCCGGTCTTGGCCGCTACGGTGATAGATTCCGGTGATATGCTGGAATTGGTAGGCATGAAATCAGAGGTAAATAAAGCGGCGACGGCTTTAGGATATCCCGATCGCCCAACCAATCAGACCGATTTGATTTTCGTGGGTATCGGTATTTTCTTAGGGGGAATTTTAGGTTCGCTCGCGATTCATTTCGGGGGTGTCCCGATTAGCCTAAGTACGAGTGGAGGTGCTTTGATAGCCGGGCTCGTCTTTGGATGGCTTCGTTCTAAGCATCCGACCTTCGGGCGTATTCCGGAGCCTTCCGTCTGGATATTAAATAATTTGGGATTGAATATGTTTATCGCCGTAGTCGGTATCACGGCGGGTCCCAGTTTCGTGACCGGATTGAAGGAAGTCGGTATAAGTTTATTTATTATCGGTGCTTTAGCGACATCTATCCCGCTTATCATCGGTATTCTGATGGGACGTTACGTTTTTAAGTTCCACCCGGCTATTACTTTAGGTTGTACGGCGGGTTCACGTACGACAACTGCCGCATTAGGAGCGGTGGAAGATGCCGTAGGAAGTGAGACTCCAGCCTTAGGCTATACCGTTACCTATGCGGTGGGTAATACTTTATTAATCATCTGGGGTGTCGTTATTGTGCTAATCATGTAATATATATAATGTATGGACAAGAAGAAAATACATGTCACGAGAGAATATGAGAAAAAGATGTCGGAGATTAGCCCTTTCGAGCTAAAGAACATCTTGATAGAGTTAGCGGATGAGAGCGCTCGTAAAAGTACGCACATCATGCTGAACGCAGGAAGGGGAAATCCAAACTGGATCAGTACGGTTCCACGGGAGGCATTCTTCCTATTAGGGCAGTTCGCCTTGGAGGAATGCCTGCGGGAAACCGAATTGGCAGATGAGATGGCCGGAGCCGCAGGGGTTCCCAACCGCAAAAGGATCGCGTCTCGCTTCGTACAGTTTCTAAAGAAACATGCGCAATCTCCCGGCGCTACTTTATTGAAGGGTACCTATGAATATCTGGTCACGGAAAAAGGTGTAGATGAGAATGAACTTGTATATGAATGGGCGGAAGGTGTCATTGGTGATCAATATCCGGTTCCCGATCGTATCTTGAAATATACGGAAATGCTCGTGCGGGATTATTTAGACCAAGAATTATGTGATAACCAGCCCCCTGAGGGAATATTCGACCTTTTCGCTACCGAGGGCGGAACTGCCGCCATGTGTTATATCTTCGATTCCTTGCAACAGAATTTCTTGTTGAATAAGGGAGATAAGATCGTTCTCTTCGCTCCGGTATTCACTCCTTATATAGAGATTCCGGAACAGGCTCGTTATCTTTTTAATGTCATAGAGATAAAAGCCTTGAAGATGACAAAAGACGGCTATCACACGTGGCAATATCAAGAAAAAGATTTAGATGTCCTGAAAGATCCTAGCGTGAAAGCCGCTTTCATAACAAACCCGAGCAACCCGCCTTCATACGGATTGACAAAAGCATTGATGAATAGGATCGTTGAGATCGTACGGAACGACAATCCCAACCTCATGATTATTACGGATGATGTGTATGCGACATTTATTCCGCATTTTCGCTCGATGATGGCCGAATTACCAAAGAATACGTTATGTGTCTACTCTTTCTCCAAATATTTCGGGGCAACCGGATGGAGATTGGCGGTAATCGCTTTACATCAAGATAATATTTACGACCGGATGATCCGTGAATTGCCAAGAGATAAACAGGAGCTTCTAAAAAAACGATATAGCAGTCTATCCTTACATCCCGAGGATATCCGCTTTATTGATCGTATGGTAGCCGATAGCCGTCAAGTAGCCTTGAATCATACGGCCGGTCTTTCCTTGCCACAGCAAACACAAATGTTTCTGTTTGCGTCTTTCGCTCTATTAGATGCGGAAAATACCTATAAGAAAAGGATGCAGGATATGATCCACGAGCGTTTACACACATTGTGGGAAAGCACCGGATTCACCTTATTAGACGACCCTTTGCGTGCGGGATATTATAGTGAGATCGATATGCTTGTCTGGGCTAAGAAATTCTATGGGGATGATTTCGTGGAATATCTAAAAAAGAATTACGAACCTCTGGATGTCGTTTTCCGTCTGGCACAGGAAACTTCCTTGGTTTTACTGAACGGAGGAGGTTTTGATGCTCCCGAGTGGTCTATCCGCGCATCTTTAGCCAACCTTAAACGGGAAGATTATGTCCGGATCGGAGAGGGTATCGCATCTATTTTGCATAGTTATGCCCAAAGATGGAAAGAAAGTCTCGATAAATAGAAAAAACAGCTCCAAGGCTTGAACAAAACGGGCTAATGGTACGTTTTATTAATAAACGTGCGATTAGCCCGTTTTTCTAAGTTATCCGGGAGATTATAAATAACCTCTATAACCTCATAGAAATTATCGAACAAATTGTATTTCATTATATTATATATTTGTTGATAATAAAAACAAAGACTCATTGGCAGATGTCTTATTTATTACATTTTAGCTGGTTATAGATAAATATATTTGCGAAAAGGCTTACAATAAAAAACGAATATGAATATGGTGTACGACATTGACATGCTTAGAAATTTCTATGCGAATTTCCCCAGAAGAGTGGACACAGCCCGCGAACGTATCGGTGGTCGCCCGATGACCTTGGCCGAGAAAATCTTATATGCGCATCTATACGATGAAAGCTCGACTCGCCTTTTCAAAAGAGGTGAGGATTATGTGAATTTCCGTCCCGACCGTGTGGCTATGCAAGATGCCACCGCTCAGATGGCGCTTTTACAATTCATGAACGCCGGAAAAGAAAAATCCGCAGTACCGGCTACCGTGCATTGCGACCATTTGATCCAAGCGAATATGGGAGCCAAAACGGATATCGATACGGCTACCAAAAGCAATAGCGAGGTCTATGATTTCTTGAAATCGGTCTCCGATAAATATGGAATCGGTTTTTGGAAACCCGGAGCAGGCATTATCCATCAAGTGGTATTGGAAAATTATGCGTTTCCCGGCGGTATGATGGTAGGAACTGATTCACATACCCCGAATGCCGGAGGACTTGGAATGGTCGCTATCGGAGTAGGAGGAGCCGACGCCGTGGATGTCATGACCGGAATGGAATGGGAACTGAAGATGCCGAAACTAATTGGTGTTAAGTTAACTGGTAGTTTGAATGGTTGGGCCTCGCCGAAGGACGTGATTCTTAAGCTAGCGGGCATCTTAACCGTAAAAGGTGGAACGAACGCTATCATCGAATATTTCGGTCCGGGCACCGCCTCAATCTCAGCGACCGGAAAAGCTACGATCTGTAATATGGGTGCCGAGGTAGGAGCGACTACTTCCTTATTCCCATTCGATAATACAATGGCTCAATATCTTCGTGCCACGGGACGTGACGAGGTAGCGAGCTGGGCCGAAGCTATCGGTGAATATCTGGAAGCGGATATGGACGTTCGTGCCGAGCCAGATAAGTTTTACGATCGTGTAATCGTTATTAACCTTTCCGAATTGGAGCCGCATATCAACGGTCCGTTCACGCCGGATGCAGCTACGCCTATCTCGGAGTTTGCCGCAAAAGTAAAAGCGAATGGCTATCCCCGAAAGATGGAGGTCGGATTAATCGGTTCCTGTACCAACTCTTCTTATCAAGATCTAAGCCGTGCGGCATCTATTGCTCGCCAAGCTTATGAGGATAAAATACCGGTAGCGGCACCCTTGATCATCAACCCGGGTTCCGAGCAAATCCGTTATACGGCGGAAAGAGATGGTATTATCGGTGATTTTGAACGGATTGGCGCAACCATTATGGCGAATGCCTGTGGTCCTTGTATCGGACAATGGAAACGTCATACGGATGATAATACCCGTAAGAATTCGATCGTTACTTCATTCAATCGCAACTTCGCTAAACGTGCGGACGGTAATCCGAATACACATGCTTTTGTCGCTTCTCCGGAACTGACACTGGCCTTGACCATCGCAGGTGATCTATGTTTCAATCCTTTGACCGATACCTTGAAGACAGAGGATGGTAAGGTTGTGAAACTGAAAGAACCGAAAGGCACGGATTTTCCGCCGAAAGGTTTCGAGGTAAAGGATAACGGCTATCTGGCACCTACGGGTAAGAACGTAGTGGTGAACATCGATCCGGAATCCAACCGCCTACAAGCATTAAAGCCTTTCGCTCCTTGGAATGGAGAGGATTTCACGAATATGCCCCTTCTTATCAAGGCTGAAGGTAAATGTACGACGGATCATATCTCGATGGCCGGTCCATGGTTACGTTTCCGTGGGCATTTGGAAAATATATCGGATAATATGTTAATGGGAGCCGTAAACGCTTTCAACGGGAAGACAAACTCTGTATTGAATCAACTGAACAATGAATATGAAGCAGTTTCTGCCGTAGCGAAACAATACAAGGCAAATGGTATTTCCTCGATCGTCGTAGCGGAAGAAAACTATGGTGAAGGCTCTTCCCGGGAACATGCAGCCATGGAGCCTCGCTTCCTAAATGTAAAAGTGATCCTAGCCAAGAGTTTCGCCCGTATCCACGAGACAAACTTGAAGAAACAAGGAATGTTAGCATTGACTTTCGCCGATAAGGAGGATTATAGCAAGATCCGTGAGAATGACCATATCTCGATCATCGGATTGAAAGATTTTCAGCCGGGCAAACCGTTGACGGCCGTTCTTCTTCATGCGGATGGTACGCAAGAATCATTCCCGGTTAACCATACGTATAATGATTTACAAATTAAATGGTTCAAGGCGGGTTCCGCTTTAAATACAGCTCACTAAGACAAACAAAAAATCTTGATATCATGAGTAAGATAACAAAGAAAGGTAATCATATTTTCGTTCCGGATCACGTGACGATCCCTTATATTGAAGGAGATGGCGTGGGGCATGAGATCACTCCCGTTAGCCAAAAGATAGTAAACGCTGCCATCAAGCAAGCTTACAACGGAACCCGTTCCATCGAATGGAAAGAGGTCTTAGCCGGCGAAAAGGCGTTTAAGCAAACCGGAAGTTGGCTTCCCGATGAGACTATGGAAGCGTTCCGTGAATACATCGTCGGTATTAAGGGACCGCTGACGACTCCAATTGGTGGAGGTATCCGTTCATTAAATGTGGCCCTCCGTCAGACGTTGGATTTATATGTTTGTCTCCGTCCGGTTCGTTGGTTTAAAGGAGTCGTATCTCCGGTAAAGGAGCCGCAGAAAGTGAATATGTATATCTTCCGTGAGAATACGGAAGATATCTATGCCGGAATCGAATGGCAACAAGGGACTCCGGAGGCACAAAAGTTATTGAAGTTCCTCACCGAGGAAATGGGAGTGAAGAAAATACGTTTCCCGGAAACTTCCTCTTTCGGCATCAAGCCGGTTTCTGTGGAAGGTACGGAGCGTCTGGTGCGTGCCGCTATCGAATACGCGATATTGCATCAGTTACCGAGCGTGACTTTGGTACACAAAGGTAACATCATGAAATTCACGGAAGGTGGTTTCAAACTATGGGGATACGCTTTAGCGGAACGGGAGTTTGCGGATCTCACTTTCACATGGCCTCAATATGAGAAGATCAAGAAAGAGCAAGGCGAGGAAGCGGCCAATACCGCCTTAGTGGAAGCTTCAAAGGCCGGTAAAATCATTATCAAGGATGTCATAGCCGATGCTTTCTTGCAAAACACTCTATTAATTCCGGAAGAATATTCCGTGATCGCTACCTTGAACCTGAACGGCGATTATATCTCCGATCAATTAGCGGCGATGGTAGGTGGCATTGGCATTGCTCCCGGCGCTAATATCAACTATAACAGTGGTCATGCGATCTTCGAGGCAACACATGGAACCGCTCCGAATATCGCGGGAAAGAATCTCGTAAACCCCTCTTCCTTATTATTATCATCCGTGATGATGCTGGAATATATGGGATGGAGTGATGCGGCTAACCTGATTACATCCGCTATGGAGCAAGCTTTCTCCGCTGGAGAGGCCACTCATGACTTGGCTCGTTTTATGCCGAACGGCAAATCTCTCGGCACCAAAGAATTTGGTGATCGTATCATCTCTATTATCGAAACAATTAAATTAGTATAGTCATGTTGAAGAAAGAATATTTAATTTACAAATTGTCCGAGGCTGCCAGAGAGGCTTGCAAGATCGACAACGAACTTTTCCCGATGTATAATGTGAAACGTGGCCTTCGTAACGAGGATGGTAGTGGCGTGTTAGTAGGATTGACCCAAGTCGGTAATGTAGTAGGATACGAACGCTTGCCAGAGGGCGGTCTTAAAGCGATCCCCGGTAAGTTATTCTATAGAGGTTACGACGTAGAGGATTTAGCGCGTGATTTCATCAAGGAAAAACGGTTCGGTTTTGAGGAAGTGGCTTATTTATTACTTTCTGGTAAACTCCCCGATAAAGAGGAATTATCAGCCTTTAAAGAACTGTTGAACGATAATATGCCCTTGGAGCAAAAGACCAAGATGAATATTCTGGATCTGGAAGGACAGAACATCATGAATATATTGGCTCGTAGCGTATTGGAGATGTATACCTTCGACGCAAACCCGGACGACACCTCCCGAGATAACTTAATGCGCCAATCTATTGAATTGATCTCTAAGTTCCCGACGATTATCGCTTATGCCTACAATATTTATCGTCATAGCACACAGGGGCGTTCTTTACACATCCGTCATCCGCACGAGAACTTATCGATCGCAGAAAATTTCCTTCACATGCTGAAACGTGATTTCACGGATCTGGACGCACGTACGTTGGATTTGCTCTTGGTATTGCAAGCAGAACATGGTGGTGGTAATAACTCTACGTTCACGGTACGCGTCACTAGTTCTACGGGAACGGATACGTACTCATCTATCGCAGCTGGTATCGGCTCATTGAAAGGCCCGTTGCACGGAGGTGCCAATATTCAGGTAGTAGATATGTTCCATCATTTGAAAGAGAATATCGCGGATTGGAAGAACGTGGACGAGATCGATACTTATTTCATGCGGATGCTTAACAAAGAGGCTTATAACAAGACAGGCTTGATCTATGGTATCGGCCATGCGGTCTATACGATTTCCGATCCCCGTGCGGTCGTATTAAAGGAACTGGCTCGTGATCTGGCAAAAGAGAAAGGTCGCTCTGAGGAATTCGCCTTCCTTGAGTTATTAGAGGAAAGAGCGATCGAATGTTTCGCCAAGCATAAAGGAACTAAGAAACGGGTTTCCTCGAACGTGGACTTCTATTCCGGATTCGTTTATGAGATGATCGGTTTGCCACAGGAAATCTATACGCCTTTATTCGCCATGGCCCGAATCGTGGGTTGGACCGCTCACCGTATCGAGGAGTTGAACTTTGACGGAAAACGCATCATCCGTCCGGCTTACAAGAACGTTTTGGACGATAGGGAATATATCTCAATCAACGAGCGATAACACTAAAAAAATCATAGTTATGTTTTCTTTCATTCATAGTTATAAGTTGAAGGATTCATAACTATGATTTTTTAGCATGTTCAGGCTTATAATAAGATCCTACATAAAACCCTTAAAATGTAAATTTCTCAAGTTTCATCGCACCTAATCCTTGCAATTTAGGAACCAACGTTACGAAATGCTCAGCTTTTTCGTGAGCTGATAAGGATTCAGCGTCTTTCCACGTCTCACAAATCATCAATACATCACTACGAGTAGAGCTCTCGAAAATATCATAAGCTATACAGCCATTGTCTTTCAAAGACTTTTCAACCAATTCTTTCGCTGTCTCCAATGCGGCTGGACGATTCTCCTCACTTACTTGAATAAATACATTTAGTCTAATCATACTCATAATTGTTTTAAGAATGTTACATACTTGATCAAAAGTACAGCACAAATATAGAAATAAACCCGTATATTTGTCATTCGAAACGTATAATTAACAGCATGAAGGAATCTGTTCGTATTCTTCGTTTCGCCATTGTAGGTTCTTCTAACGCTTTGATCACCGCATTGGTAATCTGGATATTAATGGATATTCTGGATTGTAATTACTTGTGGTCGAACATGGCTGGATATGTGGCTGCCTTGGTGAATAACTTCTTTTGGAGTAAATACTGGGTATTTTCTTCCGGGAAAGGTAATTTCTGGAAGGAGATTCCTTTATTCCTAATCGCTTTTGGTTGCGCTTACGCTACTCAATTCATATTCTTGCTTTTAATGGTGGAGGTGATCGATCTAAATGAATATCTGGGTCAGTTCCTTGGACTTTTCGTTTACGGAGCCGTTAATTTTATGATGAATAAGAGGCTTACTTTTAAGAGCTAGAATCCGATAAATCGTATCAAAGGAAGTGGTATAGTACGCCAGTAGTGGTGAAGGTCAACGCGACTACTCGCATAAGCCTTCACCACTACTGGTGTTGACCATCGGGACTAGTCGCGTGAACCATCGAGACTAATCGTGCTGAATCGCTAACGGGTAAGGCTCGTAAACTGCTTCCCGAGTCTGTAAAGATAGAAAGCTAGATGCGTAAAAGCGAATACGAATGAGATAATCAATAAGATTTTGCTCTCGCCCCATCCCACGGTTTGCTGGTGCCAAAGCCCCGTGATCACGCAAAGCACGGATAGGGTAATACCGATCATATCCAATGTGGTCTGTCCCGAGCGATGTTTCTGCATATGTTCCAGTTTGCTATGTTTGATTCCATAGCAGACATATATATCCAGACCGATTAACATCCATAATACCAAACGAATCCATGTATCAGCCGGGAGAAAAAGCATCATTACCAGACAAGTTATGATACCGGCGATAGGCACGAACGGAACCAACGGGGTCTTGAAAGACCGGGGAGCGTCCGGCATTGTCTTACGGACAATCAATACCCCGGCGCAAACTAGCGTAAAAGCGAACAAAGTCCCGATACTACACATCTCGCCCGCTACGCTCGCCGGAACGAAAGCTGCCAATGCACCGACCAATAACATAAACAGGAAATTACTTCGTGCCGGCGTGCGGAATTTCTCATGGATATGGGAAAATAAGGGAGGGAGCAGCCCATCCCGGCTCATACTCAAGAATACACGGCTCTGTCCTAATAACGTTACCATGATAACCGAGCAATACCCCAGTAAAATAGCTATTACGATCGCCCGGTTCATCCAAGGGTAATCCGGACGAATCACACCAGAAGCATCCATTTGCCCCATATGATCGATAGCTATTGCCACAGGAGCGATTCCATTCTGGCCAGCAAACGCTGAGTAATGTACGACTCCGGTCATCACGTGGGCAAACAACATATATAATATAGTACAAACCACTAATGACATCAAGATCCCGATCGGCATATTCCGTTTCGGGTTCTTGGTTTCCTGTGCCGCCGTACTTACAGCGTCGAAACCGAGGAAAGCAAAGAATACGATAGCCGCCCCTCGTAGGATACCGGAGAAACCGAACTCGCCTAGGGTCCCCGTATTAGCGGGTATATAAGGCGTATAATTCTCCATACGGATATATTTCCATCCCAAGACTACGAACACCAATACTACGGAGACTTTCAAGAATACGATAATCCCATTGAAGATAGAACTGCCTTCCGTCCCTCGTATCAACAAAATACTCATTAACACCACGATCACGAAAGCCGGGATATTCACGATACCGCCATCCCAAGGGCAAGCCGTCAAGGCTTGCGGTAAATGCACTCCGACTCCTTCCAGAAAAACGACCAAATACCGACTCCAACTTATGCTAACGGTCGTAGCGGCCACGCAGTACTCGAGCACCAAATCCCAACCGATAATCCAAGCGACCAACTCACCCATCGTGGCGTACGAGTAGGTGTATGCACTACCTGCCACCGGGATCATGGAAGCGAACTCGGCGTAACATAACCCGGCGAAACAACAGCCCAAGGCGGCGATAGCGAAAGATAAAGTAATGGCAGGCCCCGTATACCCGGCGGCCACCGCACCCGTAATGGAGAACAATCCGGCACCGATAATAACACCGACACCTAAGGCGATCAAACTCCACGGGCCAAGGATACGCTTCAGCGATTTACTGCCCGAATCATTTGCCTCGGTCATCAAATCCGCTAAAGGTTTCTTAATAAATAAACCCATCTGTATAGATTAAAAAATTAGTAATTGGGCGCAAAGGTAGGAATTTTTATTATGTTTGCCGAAAAGTAAAAGCAAGGACAGAAACAAACAAGAAAATAAATAGACAACTAAATAATGAAACAATTGATAGCCTGTTGCGGATTAGATTGCGAAAGTTGCGATGCCCGCATAGCCACAGTTAAGAATGATAATGAGCTAAGAGAAAAAACCGCCCAAAAGTGGAGCGCCATGAACAATGCGCCCGAAATTACAGCCGCAACTATAAACTGTATGGGTTGTCGTGCGGACGGAGTGAAATTTGCGTATTGCAGTGATTATTGTGAAATACGCAAATGTGTATCCGGAAAAGGCTTTAATACATGTGGCGATTGTGATGAATTGGATAGTTGCCAGATAGTCGGTGCGGTCCTTCAGCATGCTCCCGGCGCAAGAGAAAATCTAATGTAGAAGCAAAAAAGATGAACCTCTAACATATCCGATCCTAATTCCGTATCGGCAGCCGTTCCCAAAGCCATTCAGGGATCAGTCTCCAGAGAAAGACAAGGATAGCGTATCTCCAATCAATGATCGCCCTTCTCTTTTTCCGGTCTATAGCGTTAGCGATACGCAAGGCGGCGTATTGGGGAGACATCAGCATAGGATAATTCCTGCCGTCTTTCAATAAATCCGTACGGACAAATCCCGGACGGATATCCGTAAATGTAATAGGCTGTTTCTCCATACGGGAAAGTTGGGCTAAAGCGTCTATATAAATATTTTGGTATCGTTTGGTAGCCGAGTAGGAGGGAGCGACACCTAATCCTTTGGTTCCGGCAATAGAGCTGATTACAGATATATGCCCGCCACCTTGACTGGAAAAATAACGATAGCCCGCTAGTACCATACGTGTAAAGCCTGTCACATTCGTCTGTATCGTAGCTTGTTCAATGGAAGTATCTAAGTATTTATTCTGGTTGCCGATCCCTGAACTAAGCAGGAAGATGTCCATTCCTCCCAAATCACGGATTAATTCGTCTAAACGATCAGCGGCATCCTCGGCGGTCACGTCCAACTGCTTTATCTGGATATGCTCCGGATCTTGCTTACGAAACTCCTCCAACCGATCAACCCGACGACCAGCCAATCCCAGTTGATATCCTTGTTTCCAATAAATCTTAGCAACCTCATAGCCGATACCGGAGGTAGCGCCAATAATGATAATTCGTTTGACCATAATACTTGATACAATAAATTAACAATAAAGATAAACAAAATTCTCATACTAAGCTCTATCTTTGTCACCCATCTTTTAAATTTAACACATAAATCCATGAACAACGCAACAACACAGTCACATATCGTGTGGCTCGATGTAATACGAACCGTAGCTATGCTGATGGTTATCGGAGTACATTGTATAGATCCTTTTTATATCTCACCTACACTCGGAAGTTTACCGGAATATAAACATTGGGCCGCTGTTTACGGCTCTCTTTTACGGCCCTCCGTTCCTCTTTTCGTTATGATGACGGGACTTTTACTATTGCCTATACGGGAACAATCTTTAGGTGTTTTCTATAAAAAGAGAATATATAGGGTATTATTTCCTTTTTTGATATGGTCTGTATTATACAATATATTCCCTTGGGTTACAGGGCTATTAGGTTTGCCGAAAGAGATAATCGGTGAGTTTTTCTGCTATGTGCAAGGAAATGAGTCACAATCCTTATCCGACGCATTGAAAGACATCGCCATGATCCCGTTCAATTTCAGTTTTAAGGAAAACCATATGTGGTACATTTATTTACTCATCGGATTGTATCTGTATATGCCATTCTTCTCCGCATGGATCGAGAAGGCGGATCGTTCCAAAGAGAGGGTCTATTTAGGGATATGGTTCGTATCTCTTTTCTTGCCTTATATGTCTGCCTATATCAGCAAATATTTATACGGGGAAGCGACGTGGAATCAATTCGGCATGTTTTATTATTTCGCAGGATTCAACGGATATCTCCTATTAGGACATTACTTAAAACAAGGTAATAATTGGAATATTTGGAAAACCTTCGCTATTTGCGCAGCCATGTTTGTGGTTGGTTATGCCATAACCTATAGTGGATTCAGTTCGGCCGCAGCGAATCCCGAGGCAACAGAATTGGATATGGAGTTATTTTTCACCTTCTGTAGTCCGAATGTAGTCTTAATGACGGCGGCTGTATTTATTCTTCTTCAAAAGGTACGTATTCATAATACTCTCATAGCTAAAAAACTATCGAAAATATCCAAATATGGTTTCGGAATCTATATCGTACATTATTTTGTCGTAGGTCCGATCTTTATCTTGATCGGGAAGTTTGATTTACCGATACCTTTGCAAGTACCCATAATGGCACTTTTGATTTTCATAATCTCATGGGCGTTTACTTGGTTCATGTACCGTATATTAGGTGAACGAGCTAAATGGATCATGGGATGAAACTCTTTCGTATACTGCAACCCGCCTTGCCGTGTTACTGCACGCCTATTGTAGTAACACGGCTAAAATACCATAAAACTCCTTGCAATCCCCATCTGTTTCGTTATATTTGCTACAATTTATAAACTTGATAAAATAAAACGCTATGTCAGTAAAATCTTATATCGAATCCAATAAGGATCGTTTTCTAGAAGAATTGTTCTCTTTAATCCGCATTCCGTCAATCAGCGCCAAGCATGAGAATAAGCCGGACATGTTGACATGTGCCCAGCGTTGGACTGAGGTGCTGTTGTCTTCCGGTGCGGATAAGGCCGAGGTAATGCCTACGAAAGGCAATCCTGTCGTATACGCCGAGAAAATGGTATCTCCCAAAGCTCCGACCGTATTGGTTTACGCTCATTACGACGTGATGCCCGCCGAACCTTTGGAATTGTGGAAGAGTGAACCTTTCGAGCCGGTGATCCGGGACGGACGCATTTGGGCCCGTGGAGCAGACGATGATAAGGGACAGGGTATGATTCAAGTAAAAGGTTTTGAGACAGCGATTAAAGAAGGTTTGTTACAGTGTAACGTGAAGTTTATTTTCGAAGGAGAGGAGGAGATAGGTTCTCCTAGCTTGGAAGATTTTTGCCGGGAACATAAAGAATTATTGAAAGCGGATGTAATCCTCGTTTCCGATACAAGCATGGTCAGCGCTGAAACACCGTCGCTCACGACAGGCTTACGTGGTTTGGCTTACTGGGAAATAGAAGTAACCGGACCGAACCGCGATTTGCATTCCGGTCATTTTGGCGGAGCCGTAGCGAATCCGATCAATGTACTTTGCAAATTGATGGCAGATATCACCGACGTGGATGGACGCATCACGATCCCGGGTTTTTATGACGACGTGGAGGATGTATCTCCCGCAGAACGGGAGATGATCGCCCAAATCCCATTCGACGAGGAAAAATATAAGAAAGCGATCGGGGTAGACGCTCTTTTCGGAGAGAAAGGCTATTCTACGCTAGAACGTAATAGTTGTCGGCCTTCTTTCGATATCTGTGGTATTTGGGGCGGATATACGGGGGAAGGAAGCAAAACAGTATTGCCTTCAAAGGCTTATGCCAAGGTTTCCACTCGTTTGGTTCCACACCAAGATCATGCCAAGATCTCCCAAATGTTTGAGGAGTATATAGCTCGTGTGACCCCACCTTATGTTAAAGTGAAAGTTACGCCCAGCCATGGCGGGCAAGGATATGTTTGTCCGATAGACTTGCCAGCTTATCAAGCGGCAGAAAAGGCTGTTGGCATCGCATTCGGGAAGAAACCGTTGGCGGTTCGTCGCGGAGGTAGCATTCCTATTATCTCTACATTCGAGCAGGTATTAGGTATCAAGACCGTACTGATGGGATTCGGCTTGGAGCAAAACGCGATCCATTCGCCCAACGAGAGTCAGGAGTTGGATATCTTCTTCAAGGGAATCGAGTCGGTAGCGGAATTCTACCGTTTATATAAATAAGAAGGAAGAAGATGAGTATATTAATAAAGAATGTCCTGTTTAACGATAGGACGATTGATATCTATATCGAAGGAAAAGAGATCAAGCAAATAGGAGAGGGTTTGTCTTTTCCTGCCGATAAGATACTGGATGGTAGCCGTAAAGCCGTCATTCCCGGTTTCGTGAACGCTCATACACATGCTGCCATGACTTTGTTCCGCGGCTTCGGCGATGATATGCCGCTTATGCCATGGCTTGAGCAAAAGATCTGGCCAAATGAGGCGAAAATGACCCGTGAGGATGTATATTGGGGAGCGAAATTAGCGTGCTTGGAAATGATAAAAAGTGGCACGACCACCTTCTTTGATATGTATCATAAGTTCCGGGGAACAGCGGACGCTACCGAAGAAATGGGTTTACGTGGCATGATAGCTGGTGTTTGTTTCGACCACTTCCAAACGGATCAGGCCGAGAAATGCAAACGTCACAACGAGAAACTGGTTGAAGAGGTGAATGGGTATAGCAAGCGTATTCAATATGCCCTAGGTCCACATGCCATTTATACGGTATCTGGGGAATTATTGCAATGGTGCCATCAATTCGCTATGGAACATAATATCCCGATTCATCTGCATTTAGCGGAAACGGAAGGCGAGGTGGAGGATTCGATCAAGCATTTCGGACTGTCTCCCGTACGTTATCTATATAAGTTAGGGATCTTATCACCACGTTTGATTATCGCTCACGGAATTTACATCGATGATGACGAGCTTCGCATGTTGGCCGATCACGAGGTGAAAGTCGTACATAACCCGGCCTCAAACATGAAACTGGCTTCCGGTATTCATTTTAAGTTTAAGGAAATGCGCCAATTGGGTATTACCGTGGGATTGGGAACGGACGGTTGTTCCTCTTCCAATAACTTGGATATGATCGAGGCGATGAAGCTGGCTTCCCTGTTAGGAAAAGCTTGGCGAAAGGATCCCGAAGCCTTGACCGCAAATGAGATGCTGCAAGCCGCTACTGCGGAAGGAGCCGCTATGTTCGGTTTAAAAGCCGGGCAGATCAAGGAAGGGTATTTAGCCGATCTATGTTTGATAGATCTCAACACCCCCGCTTTTACCCCGAACTTCAATTTCGTCTCAAATCTTGTATACGCCGCCAACGGCAGTTGCGTGGATACCGTTATCTGTGATGGTAAAATATTGATGGAGAATAAGAAGGTACCGGGAGAGGACGAGATTATGGAGAAAGCGACAGAGATAGCTTATAACTTGATGAAACGTTAAATTGATTAAATATGGAAATGATTAAAACCGAACAATATCGGGAAGCGGCCGCCTATTTAGCTAGCCGGATCGAAGGTAACCCGGAGACCGCCATTATCCTTGGTAGTGGCTTAGGCTCTTTAGCCGATCAAATAACAGATCCTATAGTGATACCTTATGCGGAGATCCCACATTTTATGAAATCTACCGCTACCGGGCATAAGGGGAATTTTATTTGTGGCAAACTAGGGGATAAGCAAGTCTTGGCTATGCAAGGCCGTTTTCACTACTATGAGGGCTACACAATGCAACAGGTCACTTTTCCCGTACGTGTAATGAAGCTCTTAGGAATCAAGAACCTTTTGGTCTCGAACGCCGCTGGAGGTATCAATAATACGTTCAAGGTAGGTGATCTGATGATCATCCGGGATCATATCAATATGATGCCGAACCCGCTGATCGGTCCGAACAATGAGGATTTCGGCACTCGTTTCCCGGATATGACCCGTGCTTATGATCGTGAATTTATCCGCTATGTGGAAGAAATAGCCGCCTCCCGATCTATCCCGTTAAAGAAAGGTGTATATGTAGGTTTGACAGGCCCTTCCTTCGAGACTCCTTCCGAGTACGCTTTCTATGGAAAAGTCGGGGGAGATGCGATCGGCATGAGTACGGTACCGGAAGTAATCGTGGCACGTCATGCGGGCTTGCGTGTATTCGGTATGTCTGTCATCACGAACGAAGGTTATCACTTCGCTGACGACTTTGTAAATGATGGTGCCGATGTTATCGTAGCGGCTAATAAAGCAGCATCTGTTATGACACAACTATTTACGGAATTGGTCAAAAAAATCCAATAAAAAAGTAACGCAAAGGCTTGGTGGTTTCAATGAAATCACTACCTTTGCACTCGCAATCGAGAACAAAGCGGTTGTATATGCGGAAGTAGCTCAGTTGGTAGAGCATAACCTTGCCAAGGTTAGGGTCGCGGGTTCGAGTCCCGTCTTCCGCTCTTTCTCGTATTGATTGCCCAGGTGGCGGAATTGGTAGACGCGCTCGTTTCAGGTGCGAGTGGTTTTGCGATCGTGCAGGTTCGAGTCCTGTTCTGGGCACCCTTCCTAAAATGCGCAGGTGGTGGAATTGGTAGACACGCTACTTTGAGGGGGTAGTGCCGGTTACGGCGTGTGAGTTCAAGTCTCATCCTGCGTACTTAAGTAAAAAAAGAAATAAGAGCATGATCTATTCAATTAGGTCATGCTTTTTTTGCGTGTCAAAATGACAGACGAATAAGATGGACGAACATAAAAAAAGCCGGGCGTGAGCCCGGCTTCTATATTCATAGACAAACTTATTCAGCATCTTTCTTTTTTATCGAAGTCGTGATTTTCTGCTCTTCCTTATCAAAGTCTACGATAATCGTATCGCCTTCACCTACTGAGGCACGGATAATCATCTCCGCCATCTCATCTTCCAGATACTTCTGGATCGCACGCTTCAACGGACGGGCACCGAATTGGATATCGTAGCCTTTTGTCGCAATGAAATCTTTTGCCTCGTCTGTGATCGACAACTCATAGCCCAGATTTGATACACGCTGATACAGACCCTGTAACTCAATATCAATAATCTTATGAATAGCGGCTTTATCAAGCTGATCGAACATAATGATATCATCCACACGGTTCAAGAACTCTGGAGCAAATGCTTTATTCAACGCTTTCTGGATCACGCTACGGGAGAAATCCTTATCCGGCTCACCAGCCATCTGGGTATTGAAACCAACGCCACGGCCGAAATCTTTCAATTGCCGGGTACCAATATTGGAAGTCATGATCAAGATCGTATTCTTGAAATCAATACGTCTACCCAGACTATCCGTCAAACGGCCTTCATCCAAGACTTGCAGCAGCAAGTTAAATACATCCGGATGCGCCTTCTCGATCTCGTCCAATAAGACCACCGAATAAGGCTTGCGACGTACTTTCTCTGTTAACTGGCCACCTTCCTCGTAACCAACGTATCCGGGAGGCGCTCCGATCAAACGGGAAACAGCGAATTTCTCCAAGTATTCACTCATATCGATACGTACCAAAGAATCCGCCGAATCAAATAGATATTCAGCAAGCTTCTTGGCCAAGTGAGTTTTACCTACACCCGTCGGTCCTAGGAACATAAAAGTTCCGATCGGCTTATTCGGATCTTTCAAGCCAACACGGTTACGTTGAATTGCCTTTACGATCTTTTGAACAGCATCATCCTGCCCGACCACCTTACTTTTCAATACGTCCGCCATTTCCAGAAGCTTGACATTCTCTGCCTTAGCGATACGTTGAACAGGTACACCGGACATCATGGCAACAACTTCAGCGACCTTCTCTTCATCAACGGTCTCCCGATGTTCTTGAAGCTCTTGTTCCCATTTAGCTTTCGCGGCCTCCAGTTGCAATAAATACTGACGCTCCTTATCGCGGAAACTTGCGGCTAACTCAAAGTTCTGAGATTTCACGGCCGCTAATTTCTCATTCTTCGTATCCTCGATCTTTGCCTCAAGCTCTTCGATACTTTTCGGAACAATGATATTAGATATATGTACACGGGAACCGGCCTCGTCTAAAGCATCGATCGCCTTATCCGGGAAATTACGGTCACTGATATATCTTTCTGTCAATTTTACACACGCTTGTAAAGCATCTTCAGTATAGATCACGTTATGGTGCTCCTCATAACGAGGTTTGATATTACGCAAGATCTGCAAAGTTTCTTCCGCCGTAGTCGGATCAACGATCACTTTCTGGAAACGACGTTCCAACGCACCGTCTTTCTCGATATTCTTACGATATTCATCCAAAGTAGTAGCGCCAATGCATTGAATCTCACCACGAGCCAACGCAGGTTTCAGCATATTCGCCGCATCCATAGATCCGGAAGCGGAACCAGCGCCAACAATCGTATGAATCTCATCGATAAAGAGGATGATATTCGGGTTCTTCGATAACTCATTCAAGATAGCCTTAATACGTTCCTCGAATTGTCCGCGGTATTTCGTACCGGCGACAATAGAAGCCATATCCAAGCTAATCACACGCTTATCGAATAACACCCGGGAAACCTTACGCTGAATAATGCGTAAAGCCAATCCCTCTACGATAGCCGACTTACCCACACCCGGCTCACCAATCAATACCGGATTATTTTTCTTCCTACGGCTTAATATCTGGGCCAAACGCTCGATCTCCTTCTCACGTCCCACAATCGGGTCTAGACGGTTTTCTGCGGCGGCACGTGTCATATCCGTTCCGAAGTTATCCAGAACAGGTGTATCATTAGGGGATTTCGGTTGAGCGGCTCCCGCTCCAGCACCGGAAGAGGGGCGAGATGCCTCACGACGAGAGGAGAAACCTTCGTCCTCGTCATCTTCGTCATCATCCGTATATCCGTCGCTGATCTCGTCGAATTCCTCCATATTATTCAAACTGGTTCCGCTTACTAATTTATATGCGGAACGATAAGTAATACCCGCGTCGTTCAACACCTTGGCAGCAACATTAAACTCCTCTTTCAATATCGCCAATAGGAGATGTTCCGTATCTGTCTCATCTTCCTTGAATAAACGAGATTCCAGCATACTCATACGCAAGACACGTTCTGTAGTCTTACTTATAGCGATCTCATGCTGGACAGAATCCTCAGAATCGAATGTGTTCTTTATTTCTTGCTCAATCTTGCGTTTAATATCCATCGGATCGGTATGTAGCTCTCGCAAGACACGCATTGCCTCGCCTTCGCCTTCCCGGATGATGCCTAGCATCAAATGTTCCGGCCCGATATAGCTATTCTGGAGCCTAGCCGCTTCTTCACGGCTATACTCAATCACGTCAATCAATCTTTTCGAATAATTTTTCATACTATATTATATATGTACTGATTACGCAAAGTTACATAATCTATTCCAACTATCATCAAATTTCGTGCCATTATTCCTTAATAAGCCTTGAAAAGCTCGGAGGCGCAAAATTTCAAGACAAATTCTTTCGTAGTATACGGAAAAACCTTACCTTAGTGCAATTTTTCAGAGGTGAGATATTGAGTGTAATTAATATAAAACTAAATGGTTGATCAAGACAGAATTATTAAGATTAACATCGAAGAGGAAATGAA